>Ga0066846_10000621_pt1 | contig 17571 bp, 10 predicted proteins | sample ETNtaG_33_FD_65489 | JGI IMG/M metagenome (GOLD analysis project Ga0066846, IMG submission 65489) | Marine microbial and viral communities from oxygen minimum zone, Eastern Pacific Ocean - ETNP201310SV76 | ecosystem: Environmental > Aquatic > Marine > Oceanic | place: Pacific Ocean: Eastern... | reverse complement strand
GGCCGTTAAAGATCTAGCTGAGAAGAAGGAACTGCTGGTCAAAAAAGAGAAGGTCGAGGAGGCCAAAGCAGAACTGAAAGAGGAGATATCTAAAGTTCTTAAGAAAAGGGCTGAGAAGAAAGCGAAACGTCTCTTCAAGGAAAAAGTGGCCGGCAAAATCAAAAAAGATTCAAAGCTCAGTGCCGATGAAATTGAAGAACTGATTGTTAAAGCGGCAACAGGAGAACTGACTGTAAAAGAACTGAAAGAGGTACTAATCAAAAAATTGGGAGTGAGTAAAGAGGAAGTCGAAAAAATAATCAAGGAAGCTAGAGCTGAAGGTAAGAAACTCGGGTTGGATGAGGAAGAAGTCAAACAACTAATTAAGGAAAAGCTTTTGGCAAAAGTCCTGGAGGAAACCACGACTCTCACCAAAGAGGAAATTGCTGAAGTGGTGAAAGAAACCAGTAAAATTGTCAAGGAGACCAAAGAACTTGCGAAGAAACTTGCAGCCGCCACATCAGCCGAAGAAGTTCGCAAGATCCTTGAAGAAGCAGGAGATGTGAGTGAAGAGGATATCGCATCAATCGCAAAGAAAGTCGAAGAGGTCGTTGCTCAGGAAAAGAATTTCCTCAGTGAGACCCTAGCCAAGCTCTATGCTCGTCTGCAACGAGACCGGAGGCTGGAAATCGAAGATGCATTTTGCAGGGATATCGAGGGAATTCTCGATCATCTCCTGATTTCTCCCAGCTATTTCGATACTGACCGCTCGAACATAGACGGGTACGTGGATGAAATTAATAGAAATCACGAGCTTCTGATACCTATTCTTGTGGATTACCAGGATATAACGATCCAACTTGAGGGCAATACCGACATCCGTGCTTCCAACGACTACAACAAAGCCTTGGGAGAACGGCGCTGGAAAACTCCGATCAAATTGCTGACCACCCTTTACACCCTTCAAGGCGACATTCCAGTCTTAGGAGTGAGCCGAGGTGAAGAATGTCAGATGGAACGGACTTCTGGCGAATCTCAGGAAGACTGGTGGACCCGCAATCGGCGAACTGATTACATGTTTAAACTTCAATAAATTCAATGACATTTGATGATTTTGTAAATGCGATATTGCATGGTGGTGCAATAACCCTCAGCATTTTTTGTTTGCTACTCATTTTATCGGTATGCACTTGGGGGATTATCATCAGCAAAATCCTCCAGCTGAAAATGGAGGACAAAAAAAATGCAGCCTTTGTTAAGTCCTTTAATTCTGCGGAAGACCTGATTGAATTCAGTGAAATTAACAAACGCAGGGGTATGGTGGACTATGACCTCGGGATTGTTTTTGAAGAGGTCGTCAATGTTCAACGAAAATTCGAAAAAGACTATCCCGAACTGAATTTTGCGGATTCGCAAATGAAGGTTTTGAAGGATGATTTCGATAGCATGATCAATCATACTGTTGGTCGTGTTGGGAACCAGATGGCAGAGCGCCGTGAAACATTGCTTTCGGTACTTGCAACCACTTCCAACATTGCACCTTTCCTGGGCGTGCTAGGCACAGTGGTCGGGATCATCAATGCATTTACGGCCATTGGGAACATGGGTTCTGCAGACCTATCTGTTGTGGCACCAGCCATATCTGAAGCCCTGGTTGCTACAGCTCTTGGAATCTTTGTCGCCATACCCTCTTCTGCTGCATTCAATATGATTAGCTACTGGACCCAGATTTTGGGGCAGAAGTTTGATCGTTTTACCATGATCCTCTTAAACCGGATGCAGCTGGAACTCATCAGCCGCTACAAAAAAACTGAGGAATTCGGAAAATTCTGAATCCATTCATTCTGATTCGAATTTTGAATTCAAACTTGAGGTGGTTACGGTTTAGCTCGTCATAAAACAGGCTTAATCGTGTTTTGTTGAGAGTTCGTGATCAATCAATCCAACCAATGAAACAGAACTCAATTCAGGAAAGATAATATGGGTGTCGGAGGTTCTGCCTCAGGCGGCAGAGGCAAAAGAAAGCTCGTTTCTGAAATCAACATTACACCCTTGGTTGATACGTTGCTGGTGCTATTGATCATTTTCATGGTCACAGCACCGGCAATGACCAGGACCATCGGCATTGATTTACCAAGTGCAGATGGGGCCAGGGCAGAAAAGCTTCCGGTCAGTGTAGAAAAGGAATTTCTGGTCGTCGGGATTGCCCTCAATGATCAAATTATCTTCAAGGAAAAGACGTATTCGCAGGCGGACTTCACGAACCAGTTTCCGTCCCTTGTTGCAGACATGGATCCCGAAAAAGTGTTCATCCAGGCCGATCAGAAAGTGTCCTATGACCGGCTTGTCGAAATGATGGTGTTTTTGCAGAATCAGGGTCATGAAAAAATAGGATTGGTTTTTGAGGATCAATAGTTTTGCAAGAGAAAAAAAAATTTCGGAAAAAATACTATTCCTATTTCTTAAAATCAGGTCTGATCATTTCGTGTACGATCCACCTGTTGATGGTGGGGAGTTTGTTCGGAATGAATGCTCTTTTTTTCGACAAGCAAGAGGAAGAGGAATCGAATGAGTTCGAGATGCTTGAACAGCAGTCGATCGAGATTAACGCGCTGTCTGCAGAGGAGGTACGGGCTCTCATTGCTGCTCTTGAAAGAAAAGAAGCCGGGTCCGGCGTTGGAGAGACACAATCAGATGGAGGTGGGAGAAAATCCGCAGGTGTTGAAGAACAGGTACCTCTTTCTAAAAAAGACCAGAATGATGAAACAGCTGCCATCCTGCCTCCAGAAACGGAACAGACCCAGGCAAATGATCTGCCTCAGCAATTGGAAGAGCCTTTATCCACAGCGGCAGAAACTTCGGTTGAGGAAACCGAACCTGAAAACGAAAGCATTGAAGAACCAATTGCAGAACCCGAACCAACTCCTGAACTCAAGCCTGAACCTGAACCGTTGGTGGAAGCCGCACCTGAGCCCGAACCTGTCCAGGAATCCCCAAAGGTGGTTGAAGAAGAACCTATTGCAGAACCCGAACCAACTCCTGAACCCAAGCCTGAACCCAAGCCTGAACCCAAACCTGAACCCAAACCTGAACCCAAACCTGAACCCAAACCGTTGGTGGAAGCCGCAGTTGAACCCGAACCCGTCCAGGAATCACCAAAGGTGGTTGAACCGGAAAGCGTCAGTGCAGAGGAGCTTCAGCAAAAAGCCGAAAAGGAACGCAAATCACTTCTGCTGAAATCGGTGCTTTCTGAAGAAGTTGAAAAGATTGAAGTACTTTCAGAATCAGCGGATGACGGACCAGGACCTGAAACATTGATAGGAGAAGAAGATTCTCCTGAAGTTTTTGAGGAGCTAGAAGGCCAGCAGGATTTACTGGCAAAACCACTGGAAAACCTATTGGAAGAAGACAGTACAACGATGGAACTTTCCGAATTTGACAGTTCTTCAACTCTACTCGAGTCTGGAGTCAATTCGACCCTGGAAGACTTTTCAAGTTCGGAAGGAACTTTGTCCAGCCTTACTGAATCGGCTTTGAAGGACCTCGACAATCGCTCCCTCTTTGAAGCTCCTAAGGTGGAAAATGTAAGTGTTTCCAGTACTTCTCTTTCAGAACTCAACCAGACCAAATCGGCCTTGAGTCATGAGTCCTCGGGGGCTCTCAGAGAAAATACGGTTCGTTTGAAGCAGCAGGTTGAATTCTCTGAAAAAGAAAGCAGTGTATTGGACCGTGCGAAACCTGAACGCATGGAAATTGCGAAAAAGGATCGTGCTTCAGAAAAAACCGTTGAGACTCCCAAGGAAGAAGCATCAGCAGAGATGGAAGTTGCAGATGCTCCAGAAACAAATTTTGAGAAGGAAACTTTTCCTGAAACCAAAACAGGGACCGAAGCCTCTTTGTCCAAACTGCAGGAAACTCAAACAGCTGAAGAACCTACAAAAATTCAAACTGCCTCAAAACTGGTTCAACTTGAGCGGAAGACCCTGAGTAATGAAGAATCACTTCAAGTGTCAGGAAGGGAAATTTCAGATGCACCTCAACCCAAGGCATCAAGGGTTCAGGCTGTAGAGCCTAAATCTCAACCTGCTTTGGTGGTACAAAAAGAAAATGTGGGATTAGGAACAGGATCCGGGAGTCAATCCAAAGATAGTGGAGCCGGAGATGGGAATGAAATCGTGATTGCCAATCTGGATCTTGAGGATCTGGAAAACCTGTCCCTGGATGATCTGAAAGAACTCGAAAAAACCTTGCCGGAGGGCGGCACATCCGGAAATGTGAACCTGAAGGATGTTCTAGGCAAACTTAAACTCGGTAAGATTGATCTGAAGAAAATCCGCAAACGTGGAAAACTTTCCAAGGAAGAAACAAAAAATGCGGTAGAGGTGGTCAACAAAAATGCGGCCCTTTTTTCTGCGGGTAAATCCAAGATACGGGATAAGATCAAACCTCTGAACTTGCTTCAATATCGTGAATACCTGATGAAAGTCGATCCGCTTTTGAGACAGAAGTGGAAGATCCCACTCGAGATTTCTGCAAAACTCGAAGTGCGTGTGAAACTCATCGTGGACCGAAAAGGAACGATTCTCCAATATGCATTTGTTGATATCTCAGGAAATAAGATTTTTGACCAGTCGGTTCGTGATCTCCTCAATGAACTGGAAGTATTGCTTCCACTTCCGGAAGAATTTGAAGGTTCATTGACCGAAATCGGCATTAAATTCAAACCTAAATGATAAATTTGTCCTTTCTATACCATAACCCCAAATCGAGAAAGAAAATGAAAATGAAATTTGCTTTGAGTGTTGGTTTATGCATCCTTGCCGCTTCGATGCTGCATGCACTTGAATTTTATGATGTCTCTCAACCGGACATAGCCAAAATCAAATTGAATATCTCGTCAATATCGGACTCGTCTAAGAATTCGGTTTTGATAAAAAAAATGCAAAGGCAATTGACACACTCTTTGCTCTTTGAAAATGCTTCTGCAGGAGATGCAGAATATCTGCTTGAAATCGAAAATACGATTGAATCGGGTTCGATTATTTCAACTCTGAAAAGCTCTGCGGAAAGTGGATTCGAACCCCTTGTTTTTGGGGTGAAATTCAAGAAGCAGGACGAAACGTACATCTCACGGAAAAGCGCCCAGGTCAGTAATCTGATGCTGAAGCAGCTTTTTGGCATTAAAGGGTCTCTGGGAAGTCCAATCATCTATTCGGCCAATGATAAATCAGAAACCCAGGTTAAAACTCTTTTCCTTAAGTATCACGGAGATGATGGCTTAAAACAGTTGACGTTCAATCTGTTTTCGAATTATGGAGCCAGTTGGGATCCGAATGGGAAAACCATTCTCTATACTGCAATCACAGCTCGTGGAACAAGGGTCTTCATGCAGGGATTCCGTCCGCTTCGAGTGAAAAGTGTAGAAGTGTTTTTTGATGAAGGAACCGGCAGTGCTGCAGAGTGGGGTTCCACCGGGAGAGTATTCATTTCAAAATATGTGAATCGAAGTAACACTGATATATATGAGTATTATCTTGATGGGGAAAAAATATATGGCATGCCAACTCCGAAACTACGAGAATCGGACAGGATTACCAAAAATTCTGCCATTGAAACAGAGCCCGCCTTGTCTCCGGATGGGAGGTATCTTGCTTTGATTTCGGACCGGACGGGAAGTCCTCAGGTCTATGTTCGGGACATGCAAAGAAAAAAAATGAACCGAATTACTGAAACAGGGAAATACAACGTGTCTCCTTCCTGGTCACCCGATGGGAAATTTATAGCTTATGCCAGCAAGCGTGAAGGGGTTTCTTCAATCTACAGGATCGATCCGAAGTCTAAGGAAGAAAATCGAGTCACTCCCAAAAGCATGAATGCAGAGAGTCCGACCTGGTCCCCCGACGGTTCGATGATTGCGTTTTCAGGCAAAAAGGGTGGGGACTGGAAAATATACTACTCCCTTTCCTCCGGAGGAGAAGCGGTCCGGTTGACAAATTCCAAATCAGGTCTGCAGGAAACGATGCCTTCCTGGGGGCCTGCACTGCGATAATCCTGATGGAGCCCCGTCGTGTTTGAACGAAAAAATCTGATTGCTCTACTTCTGATCTTTGGTTTGACTCTACCTTCTGTCTTGTTCGGACAGTCGGCGGACCAGGTCAAAAAACTGCAGCAGGCACTTATCAAAATGCAGTTGGAAATGGAGGAGTATCAGGGTGAGTTGCAGGATCAGTTTTCCGAGCAGAGACAACTCGTTGAGGAGTCAAAGACTGAGATAGCACAACTGATCCGATTGAGTCAGGAGTTACAGGAAAAGGTAAAAACCCTGGAAACGGAACTTGCCCTTTCCAAACAGCAGATTGAGGAGATGCGTGCCTCAAGCAGCAAGGCACAGTTCAATGAATTAAGCCTTTTGGTCAGTTCCCTGATGCTTGCGGAATTTGGTGATTCTTCCAGCCTTGAGGAGCAATTGCTGGAAATGCTCAACGAAGGAAGCAATCTTCCTCCGGACCAACTGATCCTCATGCTGGCAGAATCCCACAAACGCCGAGGAGCCCTGGAAGAAAGTTTGGGATTTTATGGACTTTTGATTTCGGACCATCCTGAAAGTGACTTTCTGAACAAAACCATCTTTGATGCCAGTGAACTGCTTGGGAAACTCGATCAAAGTGATCAGCAGTTGGCTTTATTAGAATCCCTTTCTGAAAGCAAAGGGGAATATGGAGAAAAGGCCAGAGAAAGACTGGCATCCCTTTCCAACTGACTTTCGTCATACAACTCTTCTGTGGCCTTCTGCATATCATGAATCGTCCTTTTTTTATCTATCATGAACCTTTTATTTCTTCGCAAAAAACTCCTTTTTTCTCAGGATGAAATGAAAATGCCTCAAGGTTGGATTTTTGTTCTGGGATTGGTGTTTTTGTGGATCACTGGCTGTGCTGGTATCGATCCGGATTTCAAAAAAGCCCAACAGGAAAACACCGAACAGGCCTACCTTGCTTTCATCCAGAAATATCGTGATCAACCGGATGCTTTGGAACAGGTTCGTGGAGCACGGTTAGGGATCATCCATCTCAAATTACAGCAGGCTCAAGAACAGAACTCGGTGAAGGGGTTTGATGCCTTTGTGGATCTTTACAATCAAGACCCGTTGGCTGCAGATCAGCTAGCTGAAGCGGAAAAATCCATCGAAAGTCTGATCTTCGAAAAATGCAGACTCAGCAAGGATCCTAAAGACCTTCGAAAATACATCGCACGATATTCGGAGCGTCCCATGGTGCCCGAAAACTTTGCAAGTGTGATGAACTGGCTCAGATATCATGATCTGAACCTGGCCAAGAAACAGGATTCCCTGATCACCTATTCTACATTCCTCTCGAATTATATGAAACAAGAGGATGCGAATCAGGATGTTTCCTGGGTCAGAAAACGAATCCGTGAACTGCAGTTTAAAAATACAAAGAAAAGTAATACTCGAACGGCCTACAAAAAATTCATCCTCCAACACCGTAACGATCATGATGCTTCCGAAATGGTGTCTTTTTCGAAAGGTGCAATTATCCGGTTGGATTACGAAGATGCAGATAAAAAAGCTAATCGTAGGGCATATGAAAATTTTATCAGGATTTATAAGAACAAATTACATGAATCTAAATTCAATAAGAATCTCCCGACTTATTTTTCCAATATAGAATTAGAGCTTCAAAAACTTGATTTCGAAAGATCCATTAAGTTTCGAAACCGCGAAGGCTATAAGAGTTACTTGACTAAATATGAAGACCAAAAGCGTTTTTCAAAAAACGTTAAGTCAATAAAGATGTTGCTTAAAAGCGAAGAAGATCTGTTTTTCTACCCGGATGGTTCGAAAAAATATGTTGTTAAAGTCAAGGACGGGCGTATTCACGGGCAGGGTGTTTTTTATAACAAAAAGGGAAAAGTCATCTATGCCGGTGAATTCCGAAATGGACAGCGTGAAGGTCCAGGAAGGCTTTTCTGGGGTACAGGGAAGTTACGTTACCATGGGGAGTTCAAGGCAGGAAAGTTTTCTGGAACTGGAAAGCTCTACCATGAAGACGGAAGCCTGAGGTTGGCAGGATCTTGGACCGAAGGACAGCCCGATGGTTTGATGACGGTTTATGACCCTTCAGGCAAGGTCATCTATGAAGGAACCCTCAAATCAGGCAATTGGGTTTATCATGGTTCTGGGACCCTCTTCAGTGATCAGCAGTTGGCGGTTTATCAGGGTAATTTCGAAAATGGTCAGTTTTCCGGACCAGGAAGGCAGTTCAATGCCCAGGCTACTTTGATGTACGAAGGGCTTTTCCGCGATGGACTTTTTCATGGAAAAGGGACTTTGTTTAGAACGAATGGGGGTAAATACATTTCAGGAAACTGGGTATTTGGAAAGCCTCATGGCTCGGTGAAGTTCTACTTCCCTGAAAAAGATATTCTTCAATATGAAGGAGAGTTGAAAATACTTTCACAGGGAGGTTATGCCTTCCAAGGGCAGGGGACCCTTTATGATCTACAAGGGAAAGCTGTTTACCAAGGGGTTTGGGAGGACGGAATCCGTTCCGGAAATGGTACCTCCTGGCTTGCTGACGGTTCAATCTATTCTGGCAAATGGATGGATGATTATCCTGAAGGAAAAGGGACCTACCTCTTTGCCGATGGAACAGAATATCATGGGGGCTTCCTGCGTGGAAAAAAACATGGCAGAGGGATCTTCAAGGAAGCCGATGGTTTCGTCGGTTACGATGGTGAATGGAAGGATGGTCAAAGGTTTGGAAGAGGCCGGGTCAGCAAACGCGACGGATCAAGTTATGAAGGAGAATGGTTTCAGGGTAAACCCAATGGCAAGGGGAATTACACTTATGTGGATGGCCAGGTATACACTGGTACCATGAACCTTGGGGTCCGCCAGGGAAATGGAGAACTGCGACGCAGTGACGGGAGCATGGCTTACGAAGGGGAGTGGGAAAATAATCTCAAAGAAGGAAAGGGAAAAGCCTTTTCAGTATCAGGACTACTTGTCTATCAAGGAGACTTCCTTGAAGGCTTTCAAAACGGGAAAGGCAGTGAGTACCGGGATGATGGAACCCTCTATTATGAGGGAGGTTGGAAACAGAACCAGAAACATGGTTCAGGGAAGATTTATTCCGCCTCTGGCGCCCTTATCTTTGAAGGATCTTTTGATTCGAATGAACCTCATGGTGAGGGAAAGGAATATCGTGAAAACGGGTATCAAGTATATCTGGGAAATTATGAAATGGGACTCCGTCATGGGAAAGGATCTCTCTACAGTTTGAATGGGAAACTGCTTTATCAAGGTTGGTTTGAATCAAACCAACGTCAAGGAGCAGGCAAGGCTTTTCATGAAAATGGGAATTTAGCTTTTGATGGGTCATGGGATAACAATCTCAAAACCGGATTAGGAAAACTATACGGTGAAGATGGAGTACTGCTTTTTGACGGAAAATTTTTAGATGATTTTCCAGATGGAGAAGGCAAGCAATTTCGTAAGGAGGGGTCTCTCCTTTATGCAGGTCTTTTCAATATGGGTTTGCGACAAGGGTTGGGTAAAGTCTATTTTCCTGATGGTAAAATTCAGTTCGAAGGTCATTTTGTGGAAGGAATTCAACAAGGCAACGGAAAAGAATATCGTACCGACGGAACTTTGATATATGAAGGTAGTTGGCATAATGGAAGACGTGATGGACCAGGGAAACTATATACCAATCAAGGGGTCATCCGTTTTGAAGGCGGCTTTGTAAAAGGATTAATCGAAGGAAAAGGGAGTGAATTTCGGGAAGATGCCTCTCTGGCATATGAAGGAGATTTTCTCAAGGGGCAGCGCCATGGCAAAGGCCTATATTTTCTTCCAGGAAATATTCTCATTTATGAAGGAGATTTTGCAGAAAACACCCGGCATGGATACGGTACTGAGTTCCGGGAAGATGGTTCGAAGGTTTATCAAGGAAACTTCGAATACAGTTCAAGAGATGGTCAGGGAAAGATTTTTTCTGCAGACGACAAAGTTCTTTTTGAGGGACTCTTTGAAGATGGGAAACCACAGGGCATTGGCCGGGAGTATCGTTTCGATGGTTCCCTGGCTTATGAGGGGATGTTTGAAAAGGGGGAAAGAACCGGAAGAGGCATCGTATACGGGACAGACGGAAGCAGGCTCTTCGAAGGGAATTTTGTCAAAGGGAAACGTGAAGGCCAAGGGTCGGAGTATCGGGAAACTGGAGATTTGCTTTTCAGCGGCAATTTCCTGAAGGACCAAAGGCACGGGGCCGGACAGATCTTTGGGCCTGATGAAGCTGTCATTTTCAAAGGAGATTTTGCAGAGGGAAAACCCCATGGGCCAGGACAGGAATTTCGCGACGACGGAACATTGGTCTATGAAGGCAGTTTTGTCGAAGGTCAAAGACAAGGATCAGGAAAGCTCTATTCGATGAGGGGTGAAAGAATTTTTGAAGGAGAATTTTATGGGAATGTAAGAGAGGGGCAAGGAGTTGAATACAACGAAGATGGCATCAAACTCTATGCTGGGGAATGGAAACAGGACCTCCGTGAGGGTCAGGGAGAACTCTTTGATTCCCAGCAGAATCCTGTTTTTGCCGGACTTTTCATCAAGGGGGAACCAAGTGGTCAGGGGAAGGAATTCCGCAAAGACGGTGGTTTGCTCTACGAAGGAGATTACCAGAATAAAAAAAGACACGGTCAGGGGACATTATTTTTCAGTTCGGGAGAGGTCCTTTATCGTGGAACTTTTGCCGATAACCTGAAATCTGGATCGGGGAAGGAATTCCGCAAAGATGGCAGTGTTATCTATGAAGGCTCTTGGAAGGAAGACAAGCGTCATGGGGAAGGAAAAATCCTCACAAAAGATGCAACCCTGGTCTATCAGGGAGGTTTTAAATCCGGCAAGCCTGATGGAACTGGAAACGAATACCGAAAGGATGGGCAGAAATTCTACGAGGGAGACTGGAAAGCAGGCCTAAAGGACGGAATGGGGAAGACCTATGGGCCAAAAGGAAGCCTGGTTTACGAAGGAGGTTTTCAGCAGGGAAAACCACATGGAATGGGTAAAGAATATCGTGGAGAAAACCTGCTTTTTTATGAGGGTGAATGGCAAAATGGGAAAAAATACGGATCAGGTATATTATTTTTTCCTGATGGAAAAATTGCCTATGAAGGAAATTTTGTCAGCAACCAGCGTGAGGGAGCGGGAAAAGAATACAGAAAATCCGGTGTTTTGTACTATGACGGGAATTGGAAAAAAGGGAAGAAAGACGGGGCAGGGAATCTCTTCAACAGTGAAGGCAAGAAAGCCTTTTCCGGTTTGTTCGCCCAAGGAAAACGTGAAGGCCAAGGCAAGGAATTCAGAGAAGACGGCAGTCTGTATTACGCCGGGGAATGGAGAGAACAACAGAAACATGGCCAGGGTGCGATCTACAACAAAGAAGAACAGTTGGTTTACTCAGGCCAGTTTCGCCAGGGAAAACGCCAAGGCAAAGGAAAACAATACCGGGCTGACGGAACGCTTTATTACGATGGACTCTGGAGGAACAACAAAAAACATGGTGATGGTTCCCTCTTTGCCAAAACGGGTGAGCAGGTTTTTTCCGGGAGTTTCAGGGAAGGAAAGAGAGTCGATATCTGAACTGAGTAAATACCCTCCTCCCATTTTAAGCGGATTCTTTTCAAGCTTCTTCATCCGCTTCTCACAAGTTTCCATACCTCCAATTCTTTGCTTTAATATCAGTGGATGACAAAATGTGTAGTCATGAACAGAGGGTTAAACCTCGATGCAGAACACACTCCTGATGATTGCTGAAGTCCTTCGCCGTAAAACACGAACCGTGATGGTGGGCAAAGTCGGCGTGGGTTCGAATGAACCAATCCGGATTCAATCGATGCTCACTTCGGAAACGACCGACCTCGATGGAGTGATCAGAGAAATACGTGCCCTCGATCAGGCATCCTGCGAAATGATCCGTATCACCATTCCGAATCGGAAAGCATTGGATGCAATTCCTGAGATTCGCAGGAGGATGTCTGAAGATGGGATCGAACGTCCCTTGATTGCTGATATTCACTTCAATCCTCAATTGGCGGTTGATAGCTGTGAACCTTTTGAAAAGGTCCGGATCAACCCCGGGAACTATGCAGACCGGAAAAAATTCGAAATTCGGGAATACAGTGAGCTTCAGTATGCCGAAGAATTGGAACGCATCGAAGAAGTCCTGATGCCTTTGCTGAAAAACCTTAAATCCTATCAACGTTCATTGAGGATTGGAGCGAACCACGGTTCTTTGTCCGACCGAATCATGAACCGTTATGGTGATACTCCGGAAGGGATGGTCCAGTCCGCATTGGAATTTTTAAGAATTTTTATGAAATACAATTTTCATGACACGATTCTCTCGATGAAATCGTCCAATCCACTGGTGATGAAAGAAGCCTATCGTCTGCTGGTCCTGAGGATGGAGGAAGAATCGATGGACTATCCTCTCCATCTCGGAGTGACGGAAGCAGGTAATGCTTCGGAGGGACGCATCAAAAGTGCGGTCGGAATTGGAGGATTACTCTGTCAGGGACTTGGAGATACGATCCGGGTTTCTCTGACTGAACCAGCAGAAAATGAAATCCCTGCCGCCAAAGCCATTCTCCGAGACGTGGAAGCTTTGATGAACAGCGTTTCGGGAAATATCAGCCATGCCTCTCTTTCTGAGAAAAAGGAAGTTCCTGGCGAATCATCGGCATACTTATCAACAAGGAATCCGTTCTTTTCGAGAGCAAATCTAAGAACTGAAAATTTTGATGATGTTGAAACCATTATGCTGAAGCCATCGGGATGCAGGATCGGCCCTAGAGAAAGTTTCAAACTAATGGCATGGGCCGGGAAAAATTCCTATCCTGATCCCCTAAAGGTTTTTGATGCCAGGCTCGAAGAATCGACCCAAGAGCAAATTCTTGCTTTAGAGGATCATGCAATCGAGGCTGGTTTGAATGAAGTGAACTTTGAGGAATTTCGCTCAAAAATTCTGCTTCTGAAATCTCAGAACCCTCTCTTTTCACTCCAAAAATTTAAGCAATGGGTCTCGCCAAAGTTAATGCCGTTGATGGTTGGATTCGAACTTCCTGTGATGGATTCGGTAGAGGATCACCTCGGCCTTGCTGCGGAATTAGGTGAGCTGATCACTTCAGGGCAATTGCATGCTCTGGTCTGCAAGGAAGATGATCCGGAATCGATCTCAGCATGCTTTGCAAAAATCCTGATGCAGGCTGCAAGGGTCCGTATGTTTCAGGCAGATTTCATTTCTTGTCCATCATGTGGGCGGACCTTCTTCGATCTGCAACAGACCACCAACCTCATCAAACAAAGAACCGCTCATTTGACCGGGATCAAGATTGCCGTGATGGGGTGTGTTGTCAACGGACCAGGAGAAATGGCCGATGCGAATTATGGTTATGTTGGGGCCGGTCCGGGAAAGATCCACCTCTATCATGGACAGCAGTGCGTTGAGCGTAATATCTCCAGCCAGGTCGCAGTGGAGCGTTTGATTGAATTGATACGCAGTGAAGGGCAGTGGATCGACCCGGCCGAAGCTTCAACTGCCTGAGGAGTTGATCTCCTCTCCACCACTGTTCTTTTTGTTCCGACTGCATTAAGCTGTTTTTTTATTTTTCTTAACACCTTTTTGAAAACTGACATCACCCATGCCTGTTGCCAATCAACTGCGTGAGTCCATGACTCGTTCCTCCTGGATCCGTGAAATGTTCGAGGAGGGAGCACGTCTAAAAGCCATTCATGGCGAGGAAAAGGTCCATGATTTCAGTCTTGGAAACCCGATCCTTGAACCTCCTGAAATAGTTCATCAACAGTTGCTGGAGATGATCAGCCAGCCTCAGCCTGGGATGCACCGTTACATGCCCAATGCAGGCTTTGATCAGACCCGAAATTTCGTTGCGGATGAACTGAAAAAGGAAACCGGACTCGAGTTCGAAGCCGGGGACACGGTGATGTGTTCTGGTGCAGGGGGTGGACTGAATGTGGTGATGAAAGCCTTGCTCGACGCTGGGGACGAAGTTCTGACCCCTTCACCGTTTTTTGTGGAATATGGAGCGTATGCGACCAATCACGGAGGAGTGCTGAAAACGGTCTCGACCACGGAAACATTTCAACTTGATTTGGAAGCCTTTGATGTTGCATTGAATCCCAAAACAAAGATCGTCATCATCAATACTCCGAACAATCCCACCGGAGTCATTTATTCCCAAGAGTCGTTAGACCAACTGGGAGGACTGATCCGGAAAAAGGAGCAGGAATTTGGGCATCCCATCATCCTTGTTGCAGACGATATCTATCGCAGGCTTGTTTTCGACGGCATGAAGAGCGGAGATGTCCTTTTGAGTCATCCGCATTCGATCCGTGTTCATTCCCACTCCAAGGATCTTGGACTTCCAGGGGAACGCATCGGCTTCATTGCGATTCATCCTGGTATTCCAGAACGTGAAACCGTTCGTCAGGCGTTGGTTCTTTCCAACCGGATTTTGGGTTTCGTCAATGCTCCCGCACTGATGCAGCGAATTCTCCCCTTCATGGAGGGGGCCAGCGTCGATGTTTCCGTATATCAAAATCTCCGTGACCGGTTTTATGAAATGCTGACTGGATTGGGGTTCGATGTGGTTCTTCCGCGTGGGGCATTCTATTTGTTTCCAAAATCTCCCGAACCTGATGATGTGGCCTTCGTCCGAAGGGCTCAACAGGAACAGATTCTGGTGGTTCCAGGATCCGGATTTGGAGGGCCAGGGCATTTCCGGATTTCAATATGCTGCACTGAGGAAGCCATAGAACGTTCCCGGTCTGGATTTGAGCGGCTGGCGCAATACTATGGACTCCAGGACTGAAATCAAAAAAATTTGAAAGTTTGAGAACCAAAATCCAACCCGAAAAGGATTGAATGTCCCTGGAACATATCATCGGTCAGGAAAAGGCGATCCGTTTGATTCGGATGGCGATCGGTCATGAAAGGATCCCTCATGCCTGGCTTTTCAGTGGAATGGCGCATATAGGGAAGTTCAAGGCCGCGGTGGCGCTGGCGCAAACGCTGAACTGTCAAGAGGAGGGAAAGGACGCTTGCGGGCATTGTGATTATTGCCGTCAGATCGAGCTGGAGCATTTTCCTGATTTTCGGGTGATAAGACCGGAAGGAAAGAACATCCGCATTTCTCAGGTCCGGGATGCTCTGGACTGGCTCCATCTCCATCCGGATCGGGCAAAATTCCGTGTGCTGATTTTTGATGGGGCCGATCAGTTCAATCGTGAATCAGCCAATGCTTTTCTGAAAACCCTGGAGGAACCTCCTCCCGATACCCTGATCCTGCTCATCACCCTCAATCCCCAGAATCTCTTGGAAACCATTGTTTCACGGTGCCAGCACATCCGCTTTCGTCCCCTGGAAAAGGACAAGGTGTTCGAAATCCTGAGCAGGGAAACCGAGTTGAAGGAGGAACAGCTCGAGTTGCTAACCTCATTCGGGGCAGGAGGAGTCCGCAGTGATCTTGCATTGCAGGTGGAGCTCATGCAGAATATCCAGGATTCGGTGATCGGATCTCTGATGGACCTTTCAGCCGAATGCATGGAATCGATTCTGAAGAAAACGGCCGAATGGGCTAAATCGAAAAATGAGGAATGGCGCTTAACCCTGGATGTGTTGGAAAACTGGTTTCGGGATCTGGCCTGGATTAAGCATCGTCTTCCGGAGCAGAACCTGCTTTATGCCCATAAAAAAAAGGAACTTGAGCAGTGTTCCAAACGTTATCAACTCGAGGATGTATACCAATTCAGCAGAGACCTTGCGGAAACACGGAAAAACATCGAACTCAATGCCAACCGGACTTTAGCACTGGAAAGCCTGTGGATCCGACTCAAACATTATGCCGTAACTTGAAACGCCTGGTCTTGCTGGTGCTTCTGGCCGTTTCTCTGGGAGCTCCAGTCCTGAATGCCAGGCAGCCTACACCGGCGGAAATGGAGGCGATCAGCAAGGAGACGCGGCTGGTCTTTGAAACGTTTCTCCAACTCTGGCAGGAGGAACGCTATTTCGAGATGTACGATTTTGGCAAAAAACAGTCTCGAGAAATCCTTTCCCTGGAGGAATTTGCCACACGCATGGTGGAACTGGACTGGGTCCCGGTTGGCCTTTCTCAGGAAAAACCCTCGGAAATTTCCTATCGTTACCGGACCCTGCTCTACATGAATGCTCATATCGTTTTTCGGCACAAAAGCTTCTATGACCTGCAGTTCACCAAACCCAAAGCCTTCCTGCTCCAGAAAGAGAAAGGATCCTGGAAATTCGACCTGATTCAGATGATCCGTTCTCCCTATTATTCTCCTGAAGATTCCTGATCTTAGCTTGATGGGAGATTGGGAAATGGAGGATCCCTTTCGAGATCATGAATTTGATCCTATTTTTTGCATTCATCAATTAGGGTCTCAAAAAACAAACTCCAAAGAAAGTTTTGCAAACTTTTGAAAGTTTCATTTCCTATTTTTTCCTTCAATACTCCGTGTCAGCGATTCATTCAGAAAATAAACGAAGCGTCTCATGAGTGAAGGGGAAGCAACTCTGATTGGGACCCTGGAGCGGATCGTTTTCAGTAATCCTGAAGATGGGTTCCTGATTGGTTCCTTCCTCGAAGAGAAATCAAAAAATTCCATCACCATCAAGGGGCACATTATTGGAGTCAAGGACTCACAGACTCTGCAGCTTAAGGGACTTTGGGAAATTGATCCAAAGTACGGCAAGCAGTTTAGGGTCAAAGAAAGTATGCCTGTTGAACCCACCAACCGTGAAGGAATTTTGAGTTATTTATCGTCAGGAGATTTCCCTGGTATCGGCCCGAAAACGGCAGAACGGATCTTTGATATGTTCGGTGAAAAGACATACGAAATCATGGATGAAGATCCTGAGCAGTTTCTCAAAGTCAAAGGTTTAGGAAAGAAGCAATTAATATCGGTCAAGGAAGGTCGAGAAGATCAAAGAGGATACAGAGAAGTGATGACTTTTCTTGGAAGTTTGGGGATAACGCAGGCCTTTAAAGCAAAAATCTATGCTAAATACGGATTGAATTGTATTTCTTTGATCAAAGAAAATCCTTTTGATCTGACAGAAATCAAAGGTATTGCGTTTGTGATGGCCGACAATATTGCTCGTAATTTAGGCTTTGATCAAAACTCGCCAAAACGTGCAGCATGTGCCCTGGTATACATGCTGGAACAAGAGGCTCAAAATGGGCATACCTGTTTTCCCCGAAAGACTTTACTGGATAAAACCATTGAGGTAATGCATAAGTCAACAAACGGTCCTATAAAAATTCAGATTTTAGAAAACTCTCTCGAAAAATTAATCGAGGAACGATTCATTAAAAACATCATTAATGATGAACAATCTGATAGTCGTTCTGACATGTTGGCAATACCCAAATTTTATTATGCTGAACAACGCATTGTTGAAAACTTTCAACGATTAGCTGAAAGCGAGGCATTCACAAAGTTTGATGCGGAGAGGGACTTGATTGTCT
>Ga0066846_10000602_pt1 | contig 17799 bp, 12 predicted proteins | sample ETNtaG_33_FD_65489 | JGI IMG/M metagenome (GOLD analysis project Ga0066846, IMG submission 65489) | Marine microbial and viral communities from oxygen minimum zone, Eastern Pacific Ocean - ETNP201310SV76 | ecosystem: Environmental > Aquatic > Marine > Oceanic | place: Pacific Ocean: Eastern... | reverse complement strand
TGCTCTTTCCTGGGAAAAGTCTGATATCCCAGAAACTCCCGTGATTGGGATTTCAACTATTGCTGCAAACCCTAGTGACTTTTTGGGTAAAACCTTTACAATCACAGGATATTTATCTAAATCGGTTAAACCAGATTCCACATTTATGGCACTATATCTGGGTGACCATCCTGTGTACAGTAATAGTGAACACCAAATGCGAATGGTGATTAATTCTGCACCAGGCCAGTGGCTTGAAGCTGGACAAAAGGTAGAAGTTACGGCGGTCGTACAATATGAGCAGCGTGAACTTCGATGGTCGATTCACGCTCAAGGGCCTGAAATTAGGATTGACAGAAACCATATACCCGAACCATCGACTATTGTCTGGGCTAATTATCAGACATGGTCCTACAGTGAAGATCAATATGTGATATTAGCAGGCATAATTTCTGGTGATAAAATAACTGAACCTGGTGGTGACCTTAAGGCGTGTTTGCTGAATAGTGGTAATATATCTTCATTTGAAGGTAGTGAAGTGGCTTATGGAGGTCGATTGATATGGTCACAAAGTCACTCAAGTTGGTGTATAGATACTATTTCACAACCAATTCCGACTTCAACTTTGTTGCTACAATTAGCTAGTAATCCAGAACAAACTTTAGTTGACATCTCGAATTTTAACCTTTTGCAGCTTACTGCTTATGTATCGGGTTCGGTAGAAATGAGTAAAGAAGAAGGCACAAAAATTTCTATCGCCAACGCAATTTACAGTGCCAATGATCCGGGTAATCTTATTTCCAAAATGGATGCATTTGTGCCACTGGGGATGCACACTGGTTGGCTAGAAGATGGGCAAGAAATTATTGTAAATGTCACTGTCAAATGGGAGCCTAAAAGTTCGGAATTCCAATTGGACATAAGTTCTTTAGAAATTATAGGTGAACCTCCATCTGCACAGCCGTATGATTTGTCAAAAGGGGCCCCTGAATTTTGGGATCTAAATAAAATAACTGAAATTACTGGCAACTTGGTTACTATTGATGGATTGACTTACTTACAAAAAGAGGGTGGAATTGAAAAAATAAGAATAAATGTAACTGAAGATTCAATTGGTTTGAATGAATACCATGAAGAAATGACACTAAAGTGGACTGGACGCCTGATAGAGGTTGCCGATGATGTCACTCTTGCCCACCACTATGTCCTAGATGAAGCAGATGTTACCGACGAAGATGGTAACGGAATTGCTGATGACGCTGAAGATTTTTAGGTGGGATAAATATGGAAGGGTTCTGGCTTGAAGTGGGGTGGATGTTAGCCGCGTTATTCATTGGCGTATGCATCGGTTCACTTACTGGTCTAATCCCTGGTTTTCACGTCAACAATGTTGCACTTATTCTGCTTGGAGTATCCCCTGCGATGTTAGCAATTGGCATACCCTTGTCTGCAGCAGCGGGAATTATTGTAGCGACTGGAGTTGTTCACACATTCTTGAATTATATTCCCTCGGCATTGATTGGAGCTCCAGGAGCAGATACTGCTCTAGCACTTTTACCCGGCCATAGAATGCTATTATCAGGAAATGCCCCCAAGGGTGTTGCTTATTCAGCAAGGGGGAGTCAACTTGGACTATTCTTGTCACTGCCATTAATTATCGTAGCAAGGATTGTATTTGGGCCTGAACTCGGGCTATATAATAATTTGACTAGTGCGCTCCCTTTCGTTCTACTAAGTATCTCGGTGCTGCTATTGGCAACAGAAACAACCCGTCTTGATTTCCCCAAATGGGTACAGACGGTTTCTGGTGGAAAACTAGGAAGAGATTCTAAGTTTGCTGGATATATTGCTGCTACAGCCTTCTTCCTACTTTCGGGATTATATGGATGGGGAGTATTCAATCTCCCTGCAAGATCGCCAGTTGATATGCCCGGTGCTGGTCTACTCTTGCCAGCATTAGCCGGCTTATTCGGAATTGCAAATTTATTAGATATCTATGCCACCACCTCGGAGATCCCTCCACAAAAAGAGGATTGGGAATTACCTCCAACTGGTCCGCTGATGATACCTTGTTTCCTTTCTTCATGTGCTGGAGCGGCTATGGGAGTACTACCTGGAATGACCGCTGCCCAGGCTACCGTGCTAGTAATGGGTGGACGAAACGTTGCTGCTAAAATGCAGGGGAAAGAAGGTGTCGGTCTTGATTGGGAAACAAGACAACTCACTCAAATGACTGACGAAGAGTTACTTGCTCTAGCAAGAGCTGAGGCGGCGGGTGAGGGTGAGAGTCCTCACAAAAAGCAAGACCTCGAAATTATTGCCTTGTTATCAGCCACTAATACTGCAGTTACTGTGATGGTACTTGGTTTCCTATACATCATTGGACGCTCGCGTTCTGGAGCGACACTCGCATTGAAGCAAATGTACCCGGTTGATACTTGGAGTGGTCTTCACCCAACTACTGATTTCATTCGCCTTTTGGCCTTGACAATCGCAGCAGGACTAATCGCTGTACCATTGATGCGCCATGTAGGAAAAGGAATTCTGCGACTTCATGAGGCTGTACCACTACAATCGATGGTATTAGGAGTAATCATCTTCGTGACAACATTGGTTTGGCTATCTACTGGATGGGTTGGAATAGGCGTTCTGATCATTGGCACAATTATGGGATTAATCCCTCCACGAATTGGAATAAGAAGGTCGCACGGGATGGGTATTATCATCGTACCAATTATGATTTACACATTTGCACAGACATTCGATGCTTTCGGATTCCTATGATTGATGCGTAAGCATCAAGGCTCAGCGCTTTGTGGTTAATGCCCGGTGAGTACCATGAACCTCCGTCCATTCATTCTGATTGCCATAATGATTCTCGCTCCAATGACTCAAGTTGTAGACGTTGGTGCGGCAACAAATGGACGCTCAATCTCTTGTTCATCCGACATTTGCCTAAACGAATTAATTCCGGACCCAAATGGCTATGATAATGCCAGTTGGCCCGGGGGCGAGTGGATTGAATTATACAATAAAGGCTCGACTGCAGTCGATATTCTCAACTGGGAAATAGAAAATCAAGCCTCAAAGGTCCTGGCTGCTAACGCTGATTCTATCGTAGGATATGAGGCCGGAAATTCATCTACATGGACTATTCAACCCGGCGACTATCTTGTTGTTGCACGAAATGGTTCCGCTAATTTCTACATGACCAATACCGGCGGATATGTCGACCTTCTGGATTCTTCGGGGACCCGCGTCGACCAAGCATCTTGGAGTGCATCATCTGGTGGCGTTAGTCTCGAAGAGGATTCTACAAACCCAACTGCAGATTGGATTTCAACAAACCAACCTACACCGGGTTCTGCAAATAGTGCAGTAACCGCTCCAGTTGCTGCAGATTTGGTATTCAATGAAGTGATGGCTAATCCTTGGCCAAGTGCAGATAATGCCAGTTGGCCCGGAGGCGAGTGGATTGAATTACTGAATACCGGTCAAAATACGATTGATCTCACAGGATGGAGTATCAGCGATGCCTATGGAAATACCCTGTCGATGAATTCCACACACCTGATTGGGTCGTCAATGGATATTGGACCCAATGAAAACAGAATTATTGCAATAAATGGCTCTGTAGAATGGGGCATCCTCAATAATGGACAAGAGACTCTTAACTTGAAATGGCCAAATGGAACTACTGCCCAAACTATCAGTTGGACAGTTACCTACCCTGGTTTTTCTCTTATACACCATCCAAGTGGAAATTGGGCACCCGCAGCATTCCCAACACCTGAGTCAGAAAACCCAGTGCCTTGGGACATGATTGTCAATGGCTCTTCGCCAATTCAAATTTCTGAAGTTCTTCCAAACGCAACAATCGATGGAGCACCATTCCCCGATGGCGAATGGATTGAACTGCATAATACTGGACCAGCTAACCTCGACCTTCAAGGTTGGATGATAATGGATGGCATGGGCAATATCACGCAACTCGACGCCCTATCTCTTGTGTTCAATAATAGCCAACCTGCAACTGCAATCGCTCCTGATGGTCGTCGTTTAGTACAATTCACCCAAGGTACGGAACTTTGGAATGACTACAACCATCTCATGTTGTTAGACCAATTCGGAACCGTAGTTAGTAGTTCATGGTGGAATAACGACCACGGAGAGAATGTATCACTAATTGCCGCAACTCAACCTACCGACCCTTGGACACCGTCCACTTGGCCAACACCTGGACAACCAGAACCGGGTTCTACGACTGTAACGGGCGATGTTTCAATCAACGAAATAATGCCTGATGCTGCTGGTAATGACTCTGCTAATTGGCCTGGTGGAGAATGGGTGGAGCTGAAAAATACAGGTAATATCAGCGTGGACCTAGCCAATTGGGAATTGACTGCTGGGCCTCGCTCTTTCACGATTGATGTGAATGAATTACCTCTTCGAACCGATACCATGCTCAACCCAGGAGAAATCGCACTTGTTGCAATCAATGGAAGTCAAGGGTTCTATTTGAGAAACACAAATCCCGATACTATCGAACTTCGCGACCACACAAACCAACTTATCTCCTCGGTGACATATAGCCAAAGTACAGAAGGTGAAAGCATTTGGAAGTGGTTTGATGATTGGAGTCAAGCACCTTGGCCTACACCAGGCATGCCTAACCCCCAAACCTCACCTTACTCAGGTCAAACTACAGTTTCAGTTACTGAAGTTCTAGCACATTGTTCAGATGGCTCCGTAACTCCTGACCATGATTGGATTGAATTACTCAATGATGGGAATGAGGTAATCGACCTATCTGCTTGGAGATTGGAGTCGGATGATGGCGACCTATTCCATGTTCGCACAGATAGACTGTGGAATGCATCCTCAACAATGGTCGCACCAGACCAAAGAGCCGTAATCACATTACCAATGTGGTTCATCAGTGGACTTGGAGGTTCATTCACTCTAGAAGATCCTGACGGCAATACCGTTGATTCCGTTAGTTGGACAACTACTACTGATTGTATTACGATGGACCACTCTGGTGAGACTCTGCCTTGGCCAACACCGGGACAACCAGAGCCCGATGCCTCCTCCTTCGCAGGCCCTGAGGACCTAGTGTTTAGCAGATTTATGTTCGAGGAAAAGAGTCAAACAGATAATGACGAATTCTTCGAAATTTCAAACATCGGTATGCTTACTGCTAAACTTGATGGATGGCAAATTCAGAAGCAACAAACTGGAGGTACATCCTTTAATGGAACATTTACCTCTGTTATGATAGCCCCCGGTGAATCGGTAATTATCAGTCCTGATGCTTCTGGTGTAAAAGGCATGGGAGATACTATTGTACTCGATGCAGACGATGTAATGGACTACCCGATATGGCTACCAAATTCTGGAGCAACAATTAGTCTTGTAGCCCCAGATGGTACTGTTGCAGATTCATTCGTTTACGGCAATGGACCAACTTCAGTCGAAGGCTGGAGTGGTGTTGCCATCGCCGAACCAGTTGCTGCCATCGACCGTATTCTATACTTGAGAGGAGATGGTTGTGGAGTAATGCCCGATACCGATACAGCAACTGATTGGCAAATGCGTTGGTCGACAGCCGGAGCGAGTCATTTCTGTAGCTCAAACACGTTCTCTGACAATACAGATGTCACTGCGCTCATCAGTCCGGAAAATGGATTGGAGCCTGTACTTTCTTGGATTGCAGGTGCGCAGGAAACTATCCACGTCCATGTCTATCAAATCCATCATCCAAATCTTGTCCAAGCACTAATCGATGCGGAAACTGCGGGTGTGGAAGTTACTGTAGTCGTACACGAACCAGAAGAGTGGTGGGGGACTTACGACGTTGCCCAAAGCATCGGGATGATGTGGGAATTAGAACAGGCTGGGGCTGAAGTCTTGCAGTTTTCCTCATCTTACAACTCTCCATACGCGTTCATTCATTCCAAGGTTGCCGTTAGAGACGATAGCAGCGTGTGGATAGGCTCTGGAAACTGGAAAGAGGCTTCCTTACCGTCCGATGGAACAGGAAATAGAGACTGGGGAGTAATTGTTGATAGCATAGATCTCGCTACCATCGTACTCGAGCGAATGGCATTCGATGAAGACCCATCACAACTGCATGTCGAAGACACTACGGTTTCCCAACCGGTTTCAGGCTCCTATGACCCTCCAACCTCATGGATTGGCCCAATAGATGCTGGAGTTGCTGTAAACGGCCCGGTTAGTGGTGAATTATTGACTTGTCCAGACGATTGTATACAAGGCCTAACTGGATTGATTGACTCTGCTGACGAAGAGATTCTTCTCTCGTTGCAATCTTTCGAAATGGATTGGTATTGGGGATGGGGTCAAAATCCCTTGACTGATGCACTGCAAGATGCAGCAGACAGAGGAGTTCGTATTCGCCTAATTATCAATCAGCACTATGCCAATGATAACTCAGAGATTCGTGAGGCTGTTAACGAACTTAACGAAGACTGGACCGGGGATATTGAAGCGATTCTAATGAGCGAAAATGAGACCGTTACAAAATTACACAATAAGGGGGTAATTGTAGATGGAGAAAGCGTACTTATCTCTTCGATAAATTGGGGCGATAATTCAATCCTCCAAAATAGAGAGATGGGCTTAATTCTCCACTCTACCGCAATCACAGAAATTTACGAAGCATCCTGGTGGGAGGATTGGAATCGTCTCGACGATATCACCGATACCGACCTCGACGGACTACCTGATAAGTGGGAAGTCGAAAATGGATTCCAGCGCTCAAAAGGTGGAGATGAACTCCTTGACGGTGATGAAGATGGCTTAGTAAATAGTGTTGAATTCTCATACTTATCCAACCCAAATAGTAACGACACTGACGGGGATTGTATTCACGATGCAAATGAAATACTCTGGGCAACTACTGAGGTAAATATCAGCTCACACGATGCTCTCACCCTCGCAGATGCCGATGGAGATGGTACAGATGATTGGGAAATTATTGGATGTGACCTCGAAAATGTCGATACCTCAACTCCAATTGACAATACGACTGGAAATGGAACCGGTGATAATGCTACAGTCAGTGACTCTGATGAAGATGGTGTTATCGATTCTCTAGATAATTGCCCAGATACACCTGCTGAAGCAGCAACTGATATCGAAGGATGTACTGCTCAACAGAATAAGGATAAATCGATTATTGATAGTGAGGAAGGCGAAGATTCCAGTGGAATCGCTTTCATGACTTGGTTAATTATCGCTTCAAGCATTGTCTTTATTGGGGCCGCAGTAATTCTACTACTCAAGAAAAAGGATGGTGACATGATGGATGAGTTTTCTGGACCTGTGAAGGATTTCAATATTCCAGAAATTGATGCAACGCAAATGCCAATACTGGATGGTTCTGCACAGGAAGAGGCAACCGGCCCAGATCTGAGTAGATTCCCAGGATGGACACTTGAACAAGTTCAATCCTACATGGATGATGGTTGGACTGAAGACCAATTAGCAGAATGGTATTCCCAACAAATCTAGGGTTTACTCATAGAAGGTTGAAAAGGGAGTAGTCCTGAGGAGTAAGTGGTAACTATGGCATTCAACCGAGGAAACCCAGCGCTGAACAAGAAGTATTTCGCGCCATCTACAGGAACAGAGAGAATGACTCTCGATGGAACTATTCAGAAAACGCTCATCCTCCTTGGGATTGTTTTCCTCACTAGTGTGGCAGCATATTCGATTTCGATGAAAAGCCCCGCTGCTGCGCTGACCTTCTTGATTGGAGGAAGCCTCGGAGGGTTCGTACTCGCATTAGTAATCGGCTTCACAAGGCCAAGTGAACCTCAGGTTTTGATAGCGATTTACTCGCTGCTTCAGGGATTAGTTGTCGGTTCAGCGTCCTATATGACCGAGGAACATTGGTATGGAGGAACCGAAGGAGTGATTCTACAAGCCCTCCTAGCAACAGTTACTGTCTTCATCGTAATGCTCACTATCTATCGGTTTAGAATCATTAAGCCAACCAAGAAATTTGTCCTTGCAGTAACATCCATAGCCAGTGCAATTATGGTGATATATCTAGTGAATATGGTTATGTTTTTCTTCGGGATTCGGATGCCATTTATTCACAATTCAGGCAATATTGGAATTGGTTTCAGTTTATTTGTAGTTTGTATAGCAGCATTATTCTTGATCATTAATTTTGGTTCTATCGAGTACGGCGTCCAAAATGGCGCACCAAAAAATATGGAATGGTACGGCGCTTGGGGACTTGTTATCACCTTGGTTTGGCTATACCTTGAACTCCTAAGATTGATTGCAAAGCTTCGTGATTGAAATGAGTAGAATCCTCGAAATCTGTGACCTCTCCGATTGGCGTGCTGGAGGCGAAAAGCGTTCTCAGTTCGTAGAAAAAATGGGTGCTGCCTTGCAAGACATTGGATTCTTTGCTCTGACTGGACATGGGATTCCTCTGGATTTCATTTCCCACTCCTATACGATGGCTGAACGATTTTTCCACCTTGAACAATCGACAAAGAATGCATATGAGGGCAAGGAAATCGGTAGACAACGTGGCTATACACCCTATGGTGTTGAACATGCAAAAGACAACCCTGCTCCTGACCTCAAGGAATTCTGGCAGACTGGTCGCACAACTGATACCCCCGGATTCCTAGCCAATGTTTGGCCTGCAGAAATCGAAGGATTTGAAGAATCAATCGATGGCTTATATGTTGCAATGGAGGCAATGAGTAGTGAACTACTAGCTGCTGCTAGCCTCTACCTCGGAAAAGAAGAATCATGGTTGCCAGATATGGCGGATGACGGTAATACCATCCTCAGAGTAATCCACTATCCACCATTGAGTGAAAACGCCCCTGAAGGTGCAGTAAGAAGCGCACAACATGAGGATATCAATCTCATTACTCTCCTTGTAGGTTCGACCGCAGATGGCTTGCAAGTGATGGATCACGATGGTAGTTGGATTGACGTCGAAGGCAATCATCACCACATCATTGTAGATAGTGGAGACATGTTGCAAAACCTCACGAATGGCTTATTCAAATCAACAACTCACCGTGTAATCAATCCACCAGATGCACTTAGTGACCGCTATTCCATGCCTATGTTCGTTCATCCTCGTGATGAAATTGATCTGACACCAAGACCTGAGTTCATTGAGATGACCGGTGGTAAGGCACTCTACGAACCTATTACCGCCGCGGAATATCTTCACCAGCGACTGCTGGAAATTGGTCTTATTTCCTGAGGTAATTCAATGGTTGATTTTCCAGACATCCTTGCACGAAAGCGGGATGGAAAAGAGTTGACTCAATCGGATTTTAACCTCATTTGTAATGAGATTAACTCCGCTCATCCCGCACAATTAGGCGCCTTTGCAATGGCTTGCACTATCAATGGACTTAGCGAAAATGAAACGGCATTGCTAACTGAAGCCATGCTATATTCTGGCGCATCTTTCAAGCAAGAAAAAGGCAGGGTAGACAAGCATTCCACCGGCGGTGTAGGCGACAAGATGAGTATCGTTCTTGCACCCGCTTTAGCGGCCGCAGGTGCTACTGTTCCAATGCTTGCTGGTAGGGGCCTTGCACATACAGGAGGAACCATCGACAAACTCGAATCAATACCTGGTTTCAATACCGGATTAACTCTGGAGGAAATGGAAGCATCTCATTGCTTTATTTCAAGACAGACCGATGAAATCGCACCCGCTGATTCGGCACTTTATGCTACACGTGACATCACTGGAACCGTGCCGCAAATTGGATTGATTACAAGTTCAATCATTTCCAAGAAGGCCGCAGAGGGACTTGAAAAATTAGTGCTCGATGTCAAATGTGGCCGTGCTGCTTTCATGAAGACTGAGAAAGATGCTCGAGAGTTAGCAGAATCAATGGTCAAAGCGGGTAAGTCTCTCAGCATCGATGTATGTGCTCAGATTACCAGAATGGACCATCCAATAGGGCGTTATGTTGGTAATGCTCATGAGATATTCGAATGTATTCAATGTCTCCAGGGCCATGGGCCTGATGATACAATGGAATTAGTTTACATGCAAGCAGATGCACTTGGCTATGATATTCGACCTCATATCAAAGATGGAACTGCTTTGGGTGAATTCCGAGATATGTGTGTGAGACAAGGGGTGGATGAAATGGTGGCTAACATGTTGATTGCCGATCCATGGTCCGTACTACCAAAGGCAGAACAAGAAATAAAAATCCATTCAAAAGAATCCGGATATATCACCGATATCGACGCATTGCTAATCGGCGAATACATGTGTAGATTAGGTGCTGGGAGAACTGGTCAAGAAGAGAAACTCGACCATGGTATTGGCCTTGAAATCACATTCCCTGTTGGCTCATATGTCGAGGAAGGTGAATGTATTGCAGTTCTCAATATTCCATCTGGTGCTGATACCAGCCAATTACCGATGATGTATGAGGCGTTTAAGTTCGGTTCAGTACAACCAAAACACGAGCCAAGACTCATTGATACAGTGAAGTGAAATTTACGCCGATTGAGGGGTTCGAACCCTCGACCTTGGGATTAACAGTCCCACGCTCCACCAGCTAAGCTAAATCGGCAACTTCGCCGAATCACCTTCCCTATATGACGATGTCCATCGGGTGAGGTGCGATTCACTCCCACTCGATGGTACCCGGTGGCTTGTGAGTGATGTCGTAGACGACCCTGTTTACTGCACCCTTTAGCGTATTGGTAATCCGGGTGCTAATCTTTGCCAGTACATCATGTGGAATCTCGGAATAGCGTGCACTCATGCCATCCATTGACTGAACTGCTCGTACAACAATCGTCTCGCCGTATGCACGTACATCGCCATGAACTCCTACACTTCTAACCGGTAGAAGTGCCGCGAAGTATTGCCATGGAAGTTCCATTTTACCGGCTTCAGCAGCCGCTTCAAATTCCTCTTCGACAATTGCACATGCTTCACGAACGACATGGACTCTCTCAAGTGTTAGGGGGCCAAGACATCTGAGTGCGAGTCCTGGTCCGGGGAATGGTTGGCGGTCTGCTACCCGGATTTTTTGAACACGGGCTAAGTCTCTAACCTCATCCTTGTAGAGATCACGAAGTGGTTCAATGACTTCAAGCGTCATATCCTCAGGCAATCCCCCAACATTGTGGTGACTCTTGATGGTATCACGAACGCCGCCACCAGATTCAATCCAATCGGGTGCAATCGTGCCCTGTATCAGAAACTTGGCACCGACCTTTACTTGTTCTTCCTCGAATATTCGAATGAATAACTCTCCGATTACCTTGCGCTTTGCTTCAGGATCAGTAACATCTTTGAGCGCCTCGAAATAGCGGTCTTCAGCAAATACTGTTGTGAGATTTAGTCCGAGTTCACCAAGCATTTCTTGAATCTCTTGAGTTTCGTTTTTGCGCATCAAACCCGTGTCCACATAGACGCAGTGAAGTTTGTCTCCAACTGCTTCGTTAGCGATGACTGCTGCAACTGATGAATCGACTCCACCACTACAAGCAATAATTGCAATATCGTCAATCTGCTCCTTCATCGAAGCGGCACTCTCTGCGATGAATTGTTCACAATCAAACATCAATTCTCGCCTCCGCTCACTTCTGCATCCATTCGCTTCACTCGCTCGATTTGGTCGAGTTTGTTCTGCTTCAGGGCTGCTGCATAGTCAGCGTTAGACAAAGCTAGTATCTGAGTAGCGAGATATCCGGCATTATCACCACGGTCTACACCAACTGTTGCAGCCGGTACACCGGGAGGAAGTTGAGCGATTGAAAGTAGACTGTCAAGCGGAACTTTTCCACCTACAGGAACTCCAATTACAGGCTTGGTCGTGATTGCAGCAACCGCTCCAGGCAAAGCAGCCGCAAGGCCAGCCATTGCAATGAAAACCTTGCATCCATCAGCTTCTGCGTCGTGAACTATTTGCTCAACAAATGCAGGTGAGCGATGTGCGCTTGCTACACGTAATTGGTAACTAACACCAAAGTGATCAAGAATCTTGGTACACTTCTCAGCAATAGGCATATCCGACTTCGAACCAAGTAGGATGGTGGCATCCATATTGTTGGGCCATCGACGGTGGTTCATCAAGGTGCCGAGGGATGGATGTACTAAATTTACAGCAATTCTAGTGGGTTAATCATACCATCTCGGCGGATTACCTCTGACGGGTGAGGAGATGACTCTGGTATCGACCACTCCCATTCTCCCGGGCAAAGTAAGTGGCCTCCAGATAGAATTGTTATTGGATTATTGTGAACCATTGTACGAAATCGATAGATGAATGCAGGGATAATCCACGCCGGTACATCTTGTAAATTCCAGATGCCTGCTGGCCATTCCCTTAGGCGATTGAGTAGTGTTCGAACCCGTTTGCGTTCATCATTGAGCACATTGCGCGCCCGAACTTCGATTTCAATTGGAACTGTGCAATCCAGTACATGCGCCTCCAATAATTTCTGAGCAAGTGTTACCCTACCTTGTCTTGCGGCAACACATGCTGCTCTAGCAAGGCGTGGACCTCTATCCGAGCCATCTAGCGAGATTATTTGTTTGAGACGTTGACGCTTTTTTAAATCGAGATTACACGCCATTAAATCGATACTACCTCTCCAACGAAAAGGTGCAACCCAACGGTATTCTCTTTCAGGCTCAAGGAATCTCATCACGATTCCCCTTATGTCCAATGGCTGTTCCAACATGATGCTGGAAACGGGTGATTAAGGATATTCATTCTTCAGATGACCCGGGTGAGTGAATGTCAAACTGAATGGGTTCATCTGCCTCGATTAAGATGCGCTTACCTTCCCGTACACCGCGAATAATAATTCCGTCAATTCTCATTAACGGACGCGCTGCCCATCGCCTGTGGAAAATTTTCGCTCCTTCTATCTGCGGGAGTAGTACCTGAGGATCCCAATCCATTCTATACGCTGTTCCCGACAGAGTTGAAAGTTTAGAGGCAAGTCGATAATTTAGAGTCCAGCATCCAATTCCAATCAAGGCAATGACAATTTCAGGCATGGGGAAAAAGAGGATTACTGATGCGAATGGCGATACTAAAAGATGAAGCATATCTATGCGCCCTGGTACTAATTGAGCGCCGATGAACACCGCAAATAATGATAGCATAAGCCCTGTTGCAAGAAGACCAAGTGGCAAGACTCCACCTTTTGTGAATAGGAAAATTAACCCTGCTACCAGCGGTAATAATGACCACGCAAGTGGAAATAGCATCTTTGGCCCAGCTTTTGGACCCTCTACCTTTTCCCACTCCATGTTGCTTGGGAGTAAGACCTGCAAATTGAACTTGTTTCTATTCACAAATACAATTCTATGAGAATAAAAGTGATTATTCCTCTTCGAAAGGATGTGCAAGTGTCAGATTTCGCGCAGCATATACTTCGTCAACCCTTCTAACAGGAGTTGTAGTAGGTGCTTGATGCAGAACCTCTGGGTCCTCTGCCAAAATATCGACAAAACGTTCAGCGAATAAATCGAGAACTTCCTTTGATTCAGTTTCAGTTGGTTCTATCATCACACACTCTGGTACGATTAGCGGGAAGTAAACGGTAGGGGCCATGTATCCTCGGTCGAGAAGACCCTTTGCGATATCCATTGCTCCAACACCTGATTTTTCTTTGAGTGAAGCAAGTGATAGAGTAAATTCATGCTTAACCACATCTACAGGTGCACCATCACAAAAGAGGTGGTCAAGACCACGCTCAACAGCGATATTATGAATCATATGTCGAAGATAATTTGCATTGAGGACCGCGTGTTCAGACATCGTTTTCAATTCTCTTCCAAAGCGTCGATAGAATGCCCATGAACGGATTACTGCGCCCGCATTTCCATGCCATTGCTGTACCTTCCCGATGCTATTTTTAGGGAAATGCCACTGATACCACCATTCATTATTTGCATTGGTGAGACGATCTTGAGGCATTACTGGCCTACGCTTCACAACAGGACCCGGTAAGAATTCGGCAAGATGTGATCTAACACCAATAGGGCCAGAACCGGGTCCACCACCACCATGGGGTTGACTGAAAGTCTTGTGAAGATTGTAATGAACTGCATCGAATCCCATTAAACCCGGTGATGTGCGCCCTAAGATTGCATTGAAATTTGCACCATCGTAATACATCTGTCCGCCAGCCTCATGGACAATATTGGCCGCTTCAGCAACCTCTGGCTCAAAAATGCCAAGAGTACTTGGATTGGTGATCATCATCGCAGCAGTATCATCTCCAACAACTGCTCTCAATGCATCGAGATCGAGTCGCCCATCCTCTCGGGATGGGATTTCTACGATTTCAAAACCAGCCATGGCTGCTGAAGCCGGATTAGTTCCATGAGCGGAATCGGGAACTATCACCTTGGTTCGACCCAATTCTCCGCGTGTGCGGAAATACTCCTGTATGCAACGTATTGCGGTAAACTCACCTTGAGCGCCAGCAACGGGTTGCAAAGTAACAGAATTCATTCCAGAACAGACCGCTAACATCTCTTGCATTTCATGGAATATCGCTAATATACCTTGGATTTGATGCTCGGGTTGTAAAGGATGTAGGTCGGCGATTCCGGGGATTTGAGCAATTACTTCATTCACTCTTGGATTGTGTTTCATCGTGCACGAACCAAGTGGATAGAATCCGGTATCAATTCCGAAATTACGGTTTGAGAGCCAGGTATAATGGCGTACCATCTCAGGCTCTGACAGCCTCGGCCAACGAGGTGCTGCTGACCTTTTCATAGAATCAGGCAATCTTAGTGAATCAACTGAGAGTATTGGTTCGGGCTGTGAATAGCCTTTGCCATCAGCTCCCTTGTGCTCAAATAAATGGCTCACTGAACCACCTCCTGCGTTTTACTGGAAGACCAAACTGCCAAATGTGCAGCAAGTAGTTCAATTTCGGCGGGTTTTGTCTGGTCGGTACATGTTACCAAGAGCCAATTCTTTCGACCGGGATACCATCCTGAAAGGTCGAAACCACCAATCAAACCATTCGATTCCAGATAATTCAAGCATTCAGAAGCACTACCAGGTAATTCGACAACGAATTCGTTGTAGTGAAATAATTCCATATGTGGCAACGCTATAGTTGCAACCTCTGATAATTTATTTTTGGCCATCTGGGTAGCAGCCATATTTCGACATGCTAAGTGTTTGAGTCCCTCAGGGCCCAATAACGACATGTGCATTGCGCCCATTAGTGCGATCAGTGTTTCATTTGTACAAATATTGCTAGTTGCTCTATGTCTGCGAATATGTTGTTCTCGAGTGGATAATGTCAGGCAGAATGCCTCCTTTCCATCAACATCTATTGAGCGTCCGACTATTCTACCGGGCATCTGGCGCAAATATGCCTTTGAACACGCAAAGATGCCGTAGAGCGGGCCACCATAGGTAATTGGTGAGCCGAGGGCCTGACCCTCGCCAACTACAATATCAGCCCCATAATTACCCGGAGCCTCGATCATGCCGAGACTAGTCACAGAAACTCCAACGATGAATGCTGTATTCTCTCCAATGATTTCTTTGACCGAAGATAGTCCACCATCAATCAATCCCAGAGGATTAGGCTGCTCGACATAGATGCCGCAACTACCCGCTGCTTCTTTCAGTGAATCGAGATCAAGGCTTCCATCAGAATTGTGGGCGAGAGTTTTGATTGTAATTCCACCGCCTTGGGTATAATTTTGAATTACCGAAAGACGGGACGGTGGAAGCATATCTGACACATATATCGTATCCTTTTGTGTGGCTTTACGCCCATGTATTCTAACCGCACAGGTCAACGCCTCTGCGGCCGCAGTAGAGCCATCATAAACCGAAAGATTGGAGACTTCTAGGCCAACTAATTCACTAATTAGGGTCTGGAATTCCCACATTGCTTGTAGCATTCCTTGACTGACCTCAGGCTGATAGGGAGTATATGCGGTTAGGAACTCTCCTCTGTTGATTAGTTGGAACACAGCTGCAGGAACATAATTGCGATATAATCCAGCGCCTAAGAAATTTACACGCTCTCCAAGGGCGACATTTGCACCTAAGAGGTGGCGGGCATCAGCGATAATTTCTTCCTCGGTTTGAGGTGGGCGAAGCGGTAAATCGAAGTCCATTCGAACCTCTTCAGGAATGTCGGAAAACAAATCATCCATCGATGACATTCCCATAACAGAAAGCATTTCCATTTCTCTTCCGAGATTGGGTAACTGGTCGACCATGGCCACGCCTCCAACTACCCCCCAGCGCGTACCGGACATGAATGTTGGCGGAGAAGGCTTTTCCTAATTGCATGGCTAAATTGTGACAACAGTGACTTGTCATGGGCCTGAACCTCAAAAGGGCAAATAATACCTCTACCGGTATTATTCGGTCCACTTTGACCAAGTTTCATCAGGATTCTGATACCAATGATTGCCATTCGTATCCTCGTACCAAACGGTTCCTGATTCATCAGGGTCAAGATAAGCGCCATCAGGTAAATCCTCCCAAGAGCCTACAGTATCGGAATCGGAAGGTGCATCTTCCTCAACCTCCACCTCTTCAGGAGGAGAGGGTGATGCAAGACTACCTGGTGCTGGTATTTCGGTTAGAGGCTTTGGAGTCTTGCGAACCGCTTTCTTCTTCGGCTTATTCATCAAGACCACAATAAATCCGACAAGAGATAGCACAACCAATCCTGCTACGATTCCAATAATCATCATTGTATTGGAACCTGAATCTTCACCGGAACCAGCTCCGTCATTATTGTCATTATTATTGTCGATACCAAAGTTTTCATCGGGAATACATCCCGGTTGTGCATCGTCAAAGAATGAACCTTCGTTGATTTCCAAAGGACACATGTCGGCATCAATTGCACCCAAAATGAATACTCCGGGCCAATCTTCTTGGCGGGAATCATTCCATGTTGAATCTCCCCAATTATCTCCGTATCCATCTGAATCTGAATCATACCACTGTGTAGCCTCATAAGGGAACATATCCGGTCCGAATCCAAGTGAATCCCATTTGTTTTCATTCCAGAAAGCATCGGCATTGGACCATCCATCACCATCAGGATCTGGACAACCAAATCTGTCCTGAGTAGAAGTACCTGGCTCATCAGTGCAATAGTCTACATCGACGCCTTCGAAGTTATCACCGTAGCCATCACCATCAGTATCAGACCACTGCGTGGATTCATTTACGAATGCATCAGCTCCGTGAATTACTGTCCAGACTAAGTCTGGATTAGAGTAACCGTCGCCATCAAAATCAATGCAACCAATACGGTCCGCACTTGAGTTCCCAGCAAAGAATGGACAATCATCGGCATTATCGCCACTTGGATTGTCACCAAAGCCATCGCCATCGCCATCTGACCACTGAGTTTCATCTTGGAAGAATGCATCTGCACTGTCTGCCCATCCATCTTCATCGAAGTCGGGACAACCTCGCATTCCTCCGAGGAATGCGGTACCCTCCTGATTAGGACAAATATCCATAACATCTGAGAAACCATCGTTATCATCATCATCATCCTCTAAATCATCAAGACAACCATCGCCATCATTGTCGTTTGTCCCATTGCGTACCCAGCCAGTGATGCCTGTAGGACAAAGATCTACTTCGTTGATGAAGCCATCATCATCATTGTCGTTGTCTTCATTATCGTTACGACATCCATCACCATCTTTGTCCGTAGAGGATGTAGAATTCCATCCGGTTTCTCCACGTGGGCATTGGTCGTCCACATCAAGGACGCCGTCGTTATCGTCATCATCATCCTCGT
>Ga0066846_10000596_pt1 | contig 17912 bp, 17 predicted proteins | sample ETNtaG_33_FD_65489 | JGI IMG/M metagenome (GOLD analysis project Ga0066846, IMG submission 65489) | Marine microbial and viral communities from oxygen minimum zone, Eastern Pacific Ocean - ETNP201310SV76 | ecosystem: Environmental > Aquatic > Marine > Oceanic | place: Pacific Ocean: Eastern... | reverse complement strand
CATTTTCATTTCATTCAAATCATCATCAACTTCTTCATAGAGACTGTTGTCTCCAGCCATGTAAACATAGATTCCCCACTCAGGAATTTCATCTTCATTTTCAGCATTGGTTAATGGGTTGACTGTGAAGACCAGCATGAATGCCAATAATATTACAGAGTATCTTTTCACTACTTGTCGTTATTAGGCTACTATAAAAATGCTTTTTATCTTAAGTTTTAAGATTTAATTTCTATATTTTGTTCTATAGATTCAGTAGAAGTGGAATTATTTTTCAAGGTACAATATACCGGGAATCCAATTAGTGAAAAAGTCATTATGCTTGACATAAGATGGTAAATCATAAATGGTAATCCTAGAATATATACAAGGAATAAATTTTCAATTGTGTGATTGTAAAAAATCCAAAACACTCCAAAGTTAGTCCACGTGTCGTAAATTAGTGCAAAAATCACACCAGCACTAGAAAATTTATAAACAGTTCCTGCGCTAAATCCACCTTTAATTTTATTATTTACTTTCGATGTAATTAGTGAAACTAGTAGAAATCCAGTATATGTGAAAAATATGATTTTGGATGTGCCAAAATATCCTAAGTATAAATCACTAAAAATCATTATTGACATTGTAACTAAGAAAGCTAGTCCAGTAGGTAATAACATGGCAGCTAGAAATACAGAAACCATGACTGTTTCAAAATTGCTATAATCATGTAGAGCTATCCTGCCTACAGAACCAAATACAAAAAGTAAAATTGCTGTTGGTAAAACAGGTATTCTAGTTTTAGTCACTTAAACAGCATTTAGGGACTTCAATAAAAGAATAATCGGTGTTTTTGTTCTTTTGATTTTTTTAAGGTAATATATCTTTAACTATATTTTTCCAAACATTCCCTTTTTCTTTGTTTGCAAGCGGATTTGCAGGACTTGGATGAGGTATTTTTTCTATGATTAAATTAGATATTTCTTTTTGTTTTAATGCCTTTTTAATCATTTTTTCTGAATAATTTCCCACAGCAATAATCTTTACAGCTTCTAATATGTTTATAACTTCCAATAAATTAATATTACATAAATCGAATATTTGTTTTGATTTAGATAATGGTAATTTGTCTGGAGTGATGTTTTTCCCTTCTTTATTAAACATCCATAATGGAAAATGATTCATTACATAAATTTTAGTAAATGCTTTTTCAGGTGATCCGTAAAATTCTTCGATGGTACTCCAGAGTCGTCTTCCGGAAATTTCAGGTTTACTACATTCTAATCCGTATACCTGTCTTTTTGGATGCATATATTCAGGCTTCATAATTTTTATATCTTTAATTTTAAGATAATTTCTGACTTGTTCAGGACACCCGAAAGGTATTCCTGTATTCCCCATGCCATGTCCGGGATTCATACCCAAAATAATGGTTTTAGATCCAAGTCCTCCATACATTTGGATATATTTTTTGTGAGCTTTCCACGCATATTCAAGAGGGTTATAGGCCCAGTCAATCTGCGGACATTTTTGTATTAATTCATTTGTAATTAGGTTTACTTCTTTTCGAAGTGTGTTTGCAGATTTTATGATTTTTTGGATAGCTAAATTGTTCATAATAAACCCTAAAATTCGACATATTCTATTTCGGCAATTCTAATCATCGGTAAAAGTGATTAAGGACTATTAATTTAAGTTTGAATGTTTTGAATACTCTTTATTCCATACTTTTTTGGCATTCTTTTATTAAGGGGCGCAATGCTGGATAGTAGGCGATTGTAATGAACGCGAGTTACAAGGGTAAATTGTTAGCTAGTGCAGTGACTGCAGCTTTATTGATTTCCAGTCTAGTATTTTTGACTGGAGCGCAAGCAGGTCCTGCTGAAGATTTAGAGGTTACTGAAGCTTCAGAGTCTTTGGGCAGTCCTCCACCTAGGAAGAATGTTCCATACGATATATTTGTGGGCTGGTCTAATGAAGGTAGTAGTTCATATGATGCAACAGTTAGGTTGTATGATGATTGTGATTTAACTACAAAAGTTTCCGAATCAGATGCTATAACTATGGGTGCTGGTGAAACTGGAAGCGTTACCTTAGAGTATACTTTTACCGAGGAAGGTGAAGTTTGTTTTTCAGCCACTATTTTTTACAATTCTGCAGATTATGGTGAATTTGAAGCATTCATAAATGTAGAACCTGAAACAGGTGAAGCAGATCTTTGGATTGCATTGGATATGGACGGCACTAGTTTTGCACCAGGTGAGGATGTTAGTGTAATTTTTGAGTATGGCAATGATGGCGACGTAAGTACCTTGAATCCAGTCACCATAGTGGCCTATTTCGATCCAATAGATGATGATCCTACAAATTATTTCTACCCTTCACCATTTATGTTTGATTACATTAGCCCCCCTCCAGCAGATGCACCACCAGAAGCTGAGAGAATGGAGTGGCAATACACAGTACCTTCTGATACAGATGATGGCAGGTACAAATTTACCGTTGTAATTGACTCAGATGAAAATAACACTGAAGAAGATCCAGATTCAGAGAATAATTTTAATGAATTAGAAGTTTGTATAGGAGATTGTAGTGAACCAGATTTGACTATATGGGAAGGTGGAGGAATTGATTCTTTGAGATCTCAACCAGATGAGCCAGTTGCAGGTACGACGGTTTCATTTTTCTATTCTGTTGAAAATATTGGTGAAGGTGACGCTAAACCCCCTAATCCTTTCGAAGGAGAGGAAGGTGATTTTGTAATGCACCTTGAGGTTATGAAGTGCCCTGATGAAGATTGTACAGGTCAAAGCTGGGTTAAGGTTAATGAAACTAAAAAGATTAGAACAGATATTGCAGCAGGTCAAACAATGCATGACGATTCTGTTTTGGGAATGAACTGGACGACAACTCCTGAAGATGCAGGTATATGGAATATTCGAGTTATTGCAGACGGGCAAAATGTTGTAGAAGAAACAAATGAAGATAATAACGCTCTTGATTGGTTTAAAGCTCATGACGGTTATTTCGTTTTGAGGGAACAAAGACCTGACTTAGTTGTTATAGCAATTGATGAAGGAACAGACAGAGTCTATCAAGGAGATCCTAGAACTATACAGGTGGCAGTTGGTCAAACATCTTTGGGTGATGCAATGGCAGATGAGGTTGAGGTGCACATAAAAATTAAAGATCCAGATTTAACAATAATTGATTGGTTTCAGATTGATGATTCATATACTGTAGGTCTTGCTCCCGAAACAACTTTCTTTGAATATACGTGGACGCCAACTAAATTAGGAGTCTATGAGTTTTATGCTTATGTTGATAGAGAAGATACAATTTTGGAATGGGATGATACCAATAATGAGTACGCTAGCGACAAATATGTTGAAGTTTTTGAGAAATTGCCAGATCTTCAGGTAGTAAGTATGTCTATGTCACCAGTAAATGATGATGGATATGCTATGGTTGGTGTTAGTTCAGAAGTTACTGCAACTATTGCTAATCTCGGTGTAAGAGATATGACTTCTAGTGAGGGAACTAAATTAGAAGTTACTTTTTACACTTCAGCACCATTTGCTTCTCAATTAGCTACTATTAACGTAGATCAAGCATTAGCTATTGGTGAAACAGTTGAGATTACAATACCATTTACTTTTACTGGAAATGATCAGTATCGCATTATTGCCAAAGTTGATGAAGCTAAATTAATTGCTGAAGGAGAAGAAAATAACAATGAAGCTTACAAGAATATATATGCCGTTAGTTCTATTGATGCATACGTAGATGAAATGAGTGTTTTTGTTGGCGATGGTCTTGCAGGTAAGGATCATTCGATAACTTTTGATTTAGGCATGGCAAATCTTCCAGATGAAGGCACTTATCGATTGTTTTTCAATGTTTCAGTTGATGGAACTTTTGGATGGGGAGATGTTCTTGCAATGGCTACGCAAAATATGACAGGATATCATCCAGTAGGAACTGGTTATCATGTTTCCCAGGATTATGGTCTTGGATATATTGACTTTAATTCAAGTTACAGTAATCAAACAGTTGTAATGCCATGGATTCCTAATAAGGACAGAACAGATACATACAATGTTTCTGTGGAAGTCAGCAGTGTGATTAATGTTGATGAGACTAATGATGTGGCTTACGATATCATTGATATTGAAAAATTAACAACCAACCTGGTAGTAGACGCGATTAAAGTTACCGAATCTGATGGTTCAGCTACTATCAAGGTAACGGTTGGATATCCACAAGGCGAACAAGCTCAATTAGATGCAGAAGTCTCACTTATGATTTACAAAGCATCAGATTATGAAGCTGGCAATCCACCAATAGATCAGTTAACAACTAAGACAATAACGGGTATTTTGAGAGGAGATTCAAGACCTGTATCTTTTACGTGGGCTTTTAAAAATGGAGACTATATTTTTGTAGCTGTTTTGGATCCTGATGATAAGGTCAAAGAAGTTGACGAGAGTGATAATTCTTATCCCTCTTTACAAATTACCTTTGGTGATTCTGACCCAGCTGATGTTCGAACAAAAGAGGATGAAGGTCTCTTACCAGCACCATCTATTTTCAGTGCATTAGCAATGATTGGTGTAGTTGCATTATTACGTAGAAGAAGTTAATGGATCACACAGCATTGTTATACTTCGTCGGCCCAGCCGGTGCAGGCAAGTCAACTTTAGTCGCGACTTTACAAGAATGGATGCAACATTATCGTTACGATGGAGTTGCAATAAATCTTGATCCAGGTGCAGAAACAGTAGCTTATGAAGCTGCAATCGATGTCCGTGAGAAGTTTACACTAACTGAAGTTATGGAAGAATATAGTTTAGGTCCTAATGGTGCACAAGTTGTTTGTGCAGATTTGTTAGCAGTTGAACTTGATTGGATAAAAGAGCAAATTGATGAGGTAAATTGTGACTATTTTTTAATAGACACTCCAGGTCAAACGGAGCTTTTTTTGTACAGGGAAGCTTCTAAGGTTTTTGTAGAGCACTTATCAGAACGTTCAGCTATGGTTTTGCTCCTTGATCCTCTTTTATCGAAAACACCTGAAGGTTTTGTAACACAATTGTTACTTGCATCAGCAGCTCATTTGAGATTTCCAATACCAATGTTTCCAGTTTTAACTAAGTGTGATTTATTAGAGCCGGAAGAGATAGACAATATTCGTGAGTGGGCTTCAGATTTAGATAAATTGGCAATGGCTATGCCTAATTTAGCAGGAATGTCAGGCGTTCTTTCTTCAGAATTATTGCGTGTTCTTCAAGTATTAGCTTTAGAATCAAATTTGCTTGCAGTATCTTCAAAAGAAGGTGAAGGAATGGATGATCTTTATTCTATAGTTCAGTCAACATTCTCAGGTGGAGATGATTTAGAAGCACACTCAGATCGTAATTGATTCTTTCAGTAGTTATTATTAATAGTACTATTTTATTGTGTTAAGATATGGTTAATCAAATACCTCTTATCGTTGATAGAAGAGGCACGGTTTTGAATTTGACTTTGAATAACCCTAGTAAAAAAAATGCACTTAATTCTGAAATGATGGGTGCTGCTGTAGCTGCAATTATTGAGGCTGAAAAATATGAGGAATTAAGAGTTATAGTGATTAAAGGCAGTGGTTCAGCATTTTGTTCAGGCGCAGATGTTAATTCTTGGGAGCCAGAACAACTTCAATTATTGCTGAAAACAATAGCTGAGTGTTCTATACCAACCATTGCAGAAGTTCATGGTGTTTGTTTAGGTGGGGGAATGGGTTTAATTTGTGCATGTGATTTTGTTTTATCAAAAGATGGCACATTTTTTGGTTTCCCTGAAGTTCGGATAGGCATGATTCCTGCAGTTATTTTTCCTTATGTTTCTAGAAAAATTAGTTTAACCAAAATAAGGGAATTATTTATTACGGGAGAAAGATTTGGTAATGAAATAGCTAAGAGTTTAGGACTTTTATATCATAATAATGATTTAAATTCATTAATATCGTTGATTGAGAATGGAGGTCCTATTGCTCAAAAAAGAATTAAGACACTAGTAAATGGCAATATGCATTCTAAATCATCAGTTGATAGAGATATTGAATTAGCAAATCTAATTTCAGAAATTAGACAGGACGTTGAAGCTTTAGAGGGCATTAATTCGTTTTTAGAGAAGCGCAAACCAAGTTGGGTGAAATAATTGATTAAAAAAATACTTATTGCTAATAGGGGCGAAATAGCTTGTAGAATAATTAAGGCATGTAAGGAAATGAAAATTAGAACAGTTGCCGTATATTCTGAAGTTGATTCTAATTCACCTCATGTTTTAATGGCCGATCAAGCTGTAGATATAGGGCCATCAAATCCTTTAGAGAGTTATTTAAATTTTGATAAAATAATTAAGGCGGCTAAGGATACTAATTCCGAAGCAATACACCCGGGTTATGGTTTTCTTTCGGAAAATGGAGATTTTGCCCAGCATGTTCAAGATTTAGGATTGATTTTCATTGGACCTGATCCAAGTACAATAAAATCTATGGGAGATAAAGCTGAATCTAAGCAAATGATGATAAAAGCAGGAGTTCCAACAATTCCAGGTAGTGATGGGGAGTTAGCTGGAAATATAGATGCTATAGCAAGAGATATTGGCTATCCCTTAATGGTTAAGGCTGCAGCAGGTGGCGGCGGTAAAGGGATGCGAGTTGTCAAGCATTCTGATGATTTAGAATCAGCTATCGATGCAGCAAAGAATGAGGCTCGTAATTCTTTTGGAAATGATACACTTATTCTTGAAAAATTTTTAGATAATCCACGGCATATAGAGGTTCAAATTCTTGGAGATAAAAAAGGAAATATTGTACATCTTTATGAAAGAGAATGCTCAATTCAGAGGAGACATCAGAAAATCATTGAAGAATCACCTTCTCCAGGTATAACAAATAAACTCCGAAATAAGATAGGTCAAGCCGCAGTTAAGGCAGCTAAAGCAGCAAATTATAGCAATGCAGGTACAGTTGAGTTTTTGTATCAAGATGGTGATTTTTATTTTTTAGAAATGAATACACGTTTACAAGTTGAACATGGTATTACAGAGATGGTTTGTGGTATTGATATTGTAAAATGGCAGATTAGGATTGCAGAAGGTGAACCACTTGATTTTAGTCAAAAGGATGTAAAACAAAGAGGTCATGCAATAGAGTGCAGAGTTTATGCTGAAGATCCTTCACGGAATTTCTTGCCAACACCTGGTCTTATTAGAAAAATGATATTACCTGAAGGTTCAGGGATTAGAAATGATGTGGGAGTTTCAGAGGGACAGGAAATAACCAGCGATTATGATCCACTTTTAGCAAAGGTAGTAGTATGGGATTCTTATAGAAATTCTGCAATAGATCGAATGGATTATGCACTTAGTAATTTTGTCATATTAGGTTTGATTACGAATCAACCATTTCTTCGTGACATAATGAATAATGATTCTTTTAGAAAAGCTCACTTTTCAACGAATTTCATAGGTGATCATTTCCAGGATTGGGATTTTGATCAAATACCGCCTGAAGTTTTGGCAGTAGCTTTACTTGGTACAAAATCAGTTAGTACTTCTAATAAATCTAGAGCTTCAAGAGATCCGCATTCACCTTGGAGTAATAGAGGTGGTTGGAGGCAAGGAGTATAGCGATGGATAAAATTTCAATAGGGTCAAATACTTATGAGGCTAAATTAAGACGGACTGGCTCAGAATTCAAATTGACTATTGGTGAGGATATTTATGAAGGAGAATTTTCACGAAAGAATAATGGTATGGTTCAATTGTTTATGGAAGATAATCGCTTAATTGGATTTTCAGAAAGAAATGGTAATGAAATATATGTTCATATTAATGGTATAAATTATTTTATTAAACGCGAATCAGGTACAGTTAAGGACACTTCTTTTGAAGAAGAGAGCGACGATACTGTTTTGAGTCCAATTACAGGTAAATTATTAGATAAGAAAGTTAAAAATGGAGATAGTATAAAAAAAGGAGAAGTAGTAGTAATTCTTGAGGCAATGAAAATGGAGCATAGATTAAAAGCTCCGAGGGATGGAACCTTGTCTAAGCTTACTTCTGCAGAAATTGGCGGACAGATTAAAGAAGGTGAGTTAATGTTTGAGTTGGAGGAAGAATGAGCGTAATACAAAGTAAACACAATTCTTCAACTTCAGAGTCGATTCAAAACAGGGAGTTTAATCAAAAAATAATAAAAGAATTAAGAAGCAAAATTACTGCTAATAGTAAGGGCGGCAGACCTGAGATGGTTAATCGCCATAAAGAGAGAGGTAAACTTCTTGCTAGGGAAAGAATTGATGAGCTTATAGATTCAGATACGCCTTTCCTTGAATTTTCAACTCTCGCAGCTCATGGGTTATACAATGGTGAAGTTCCTTCTGCAGGAATAGTTACAGGAATAGGAGTAATTCATGGACGAGAGGTTATGATTATTGCTAATGATGCAACAGTTAAAGGCGGAACTTATTATCCTTTAACTGTTAAAAAACATTTAAGAGCCCAAGAAATAGCACAGGAAAATCATCTACCTTGTATATATTTGGTTGATTCAGGTGGTGCGTTTTTACCTATGCAAGATGAAGTTTTTCCAGATAAAGAACATTTTGGTAGAATATTCTACAATCAAGCACATATGTCTTCACAAGGGATTGCACAGATTGCTGTTGTTATGGGGTCATGCACAGCAGGGGGTGCCTATGTTCCAGCAATGTCGGATGAGACTATTATTGTTAAGGAGCAAGGAACTATCTTTCTTGGAGGGCCTCCATTGGTTAAGGCTGCAACAGGTGAAGAGGTTAATTCTGAAGAATTAGGTGGTGCTGATGTACATACAAGAAAGAGTGGCGTGGCGGATCACTATGCTCTCAATGATTCTCATGCTATAGAGATAGCAAGAGATATTGTTTCAAATCTAAATCGAAGTGCAAAATCGAAGTTAAATATTACTGAACCTGATGAACCTCTATATGATCCATCTGAATTATATGAAATAATACCTCATGATTCAAAATTACCTTATGATGTTAAGGAGGTTATAGCAAGGATAGTAGATGGTTCAAAGTTTCATGAATTTAAATCTAATTATGGCAAAACTATAGTTTGCGGGTTTGCAAAAATAATGGGATATCCAGTGGGAATTATAGCTAATAATGGGGTTCTTTTTTCAGAATCTTCACTTAAAGCAACACATTTTATTGAAATGTGTTGTCAGCGTAATACACCCCTTGTTTTCCTCCAAAATATAGTGGGGTTTATGGTTGGAAAGGACTATGAATCAGGGGGGATTGCTAAAGATGGGGCAAAAATGGTGATGGCTGTTTCTAATGCTAAAGTTCCAAAATTTACAGTTGTGATAGGAGGTTCTTTTGGAGCTGGAAATTATGGTATGTGTGGAAGAGCATACCAACCCCGTCAACTTTGGATGTGGCCTAATGCCCGAATCTCAGTAATGGGTGGGGAACAAGCAGCAGATGTTTTAGCAACAATTAAAGAGGATCAATTGGAAGCTAAAGGCAAAAAGATGACCAAAGCCGAAGTTAAAAAATTAAGAGATCCTATTCTTGAGAAATATGAAGCCGAAGGTAATCCCTATTATTCAACAGCGCGGCTGTGGGATGACGGGATTATAGATCCTATGGATACTAGAATGATTCTTGCTTTAGGTATTTCTACGTCTCTTAATGCACCATTAGATGAGTCTAAATTTGGCGTATTTAGAATGTAAGTGTTAAATACAACCCTTATACAATCTCAAAATAATGGAAGAGTCTATTTGCCGTATTGAATTGGAAATTGAGGATAAAACGTTCATAGCTAAGGTTCAAACAGACATGGGTGGCCCTCGTGAGTATCAAAGTAAGCGCTTTGATAGGCTTCTTACACAGCTCATGACTGAGTTACAGGCTGAATTTGAACCTGATTTTGAATGAATATTTATCCCCTTTTAGCCCCCATCAGTGTAGGTTTGGGTATTTTGGTAGGCTATGTTTTAATTGGATATATATCTCGTAAAATGGGTAAACCTTTTCCTGGAATTGGAGAATTAATGTTTCCTATGCATCATAAGGATTCAAAGATTGATAAGAGACATAGAAAGGGTAAATCTTAATTTAGAAAATAATACCTTTTTATACTAAGTAAATACATTGCAATTTATGCAAAAAGCACTATTTTCATTATTTTTGTTTGCAATAACAGTTGTTTTTCTTTCTAATGTTGAAGGAGAACCTGAAGTCTTGATGGTAAATATTAATCCTGATAACGTGGATAATCAGCAAGATGAGGAGATTAATTTTGACGGGGATTGTAATATCTGTAATGAGAACGAATTATCTTATTTTTATTGGAATTCTTCAATAGATGGTAAGTTACATGAAGGTTCAAATCCTCTGAATATTAATTTTGTATTGTCATCATCTACGTTTCATACAGGTGAACATAATGTAACATTACAAGTTAGGGACAATAATGGTACTTGGAGTTTGATTAATGCAGAATCTACTTTTGTTTTAAATGTAGCAGGTCGAGATGATGATGGCAGCAGTGATATTTCAGTTAATTTTGCAATAACCCCTCCATCGTTACATCTTGGTGAAACAGCACGCTTTGAAGCTTGTAGTGAAATGCAACCTGAGCCACAGCCTTGTGTTAGCGATATTAATCCTGATTTATCTTTTAATTGGGAAATTCAGTGGGAAGGCGAAACTAACTGGTCATATTTGGGCAATCAAGAAGCTTTTGATTATGTTAATTTTGAAGAAGGCGATCATACAGTACGATTGACTATAACTGACAATTCAGATGGTAGTGAAGCATCAGATACAGCGGAAATTACAATTTTACCACCTATTCCTAGTGTAGCTATTTCAGGCCCTGGTGAAATTACTATCAAAGAAGGTGAAGCATTAGATTTGACTGCTAGTTGTTATGATAATAATCAAGAAGAGCTAGAATGTACTTATGATTGGGAAATTTGGGAAAATAAAGATAATGGTGATTTGTTGTTTACATATGATACACAAGATATTTCTCTTAGTGATTTAACTAATGAAATTAACAAGTATGATGTTATGGTTAGAGGTGCAGATGATACAGGCACTTATTCACAATGGGCTCATGTTTTTGTTACAGTAAATCTTCCTAACGAAGGTCCTTCTGCTGCAATTACTATTCATCCAGATTCGTTGGGTGGTTTAACACCAGAATATTATCAGTATTTTAATATGACTTTCAGTTCAGCTAATTCTAATGATCCTGATGGAAATCTTGTAGCATTCAATTGGTGGTTTAATAACGAGATTGTTTCAACATCTGCTAATTGGGTATATTCATTTTGGCAGACCGGAATTCATCAAGTAAAGTTAGAAGTGCAGGATGATAATGGTGTTTGGAGTTCTAAAGTATCCACAAATTTCAAAATAATTGAAAACACAGCACCTACCGTAGATTTTACTTTTGTTCAAATAGGAAATACCTTTGTTTTTAATTCAACATCGAGTGATTCAGAAGGATACATAGCAAATTATCTATGGTGGAATTATGAAGATCTTTCTACCTTTTCAACCGAAGAAAATTTCACATGGACTCCAGATGAACCTGGAACATATAGTATCACATTTAGAGCTACAGATGACGGCGGTATGTCTTCTGAAGTAACCAAGACAGTTGAATTTAAAATTATAGAGCAGAAAAATTTTGTAGCTCATTTTAGCTCTAAGACTTTAAACCCTAGCGAGTCATTTACGATGGACTTCTCTAATACAACAGGTACAGTAGATTATTTTGAAATAATAGTCAACAATCCTGATGGAAGCAAGAAAATTTATGAAACAACTACTGTATCCTATACCTTGATATTTGATAAGAAAGGAACATATGCTTTAGATATTACAGTCATTTGGGCAGATGGAGTTCCACAAGGTGGTTTATCTGATTGGTATGGCCCTACAATTTATGTTGGAGTTGATGATTCAGAAGATAATTCAGATGATGGTGGTGCTCCTAAAGCTCCTGAAGAAGATGCAGGTTTACCTTCTTTGTCAATGTTTGTTGCACTCATCGTAACTTCGTTGGTAGCTATCAATAGACGTCAGAGATAGATTTTATCTTTACGTATTTGTTGCGTCCAGTAGCCAAGAACTAAACTCATTATTAGTTCAGATCCCGCTATGGCAAAGAATAGAGCTTCATTGTTTACAATATTAGTTTCTCTTTCTTCATAATCTACGAAAAGAGTGTATTCTCTTATTTCATAATAATCATTATCATAAAAAGCGGTGAAAATTAGATCATATCTTCCTTCAGCATAAATAATATGAGATACACTAGTAAGATTTGAATATCTAGTATTAGGTCCACTAATATCTCTTCCAAAATCCCAAAGTACAGATTCAGCATTTTCAGTACCTGTAGAATTGAAAGTCACATTCTGTCCAGCTCCAACGAATGCAATTCCTGGAGCTCCATAGTTTATTTCAGTCGCACTGGCATTTATTTCAATTTCACTTGCGACTGAAGGCAGTAAAAAAATAAAAAATATTAGAACTAAATTAAACCTGAACTTTACCATACATACTAGATATTTTTCTTGGGATTCTTCTTCTTAATTCTTCTGACCATAGTTCCCCATCAACTACTTTTAGAACATCATGCGTTATGTTGCATCTTGCAAAGACTACACCATCCTTGTCAGAATTAGTAGCTAATTCTATTGCAGGAGAGGCTTTGATTACAGTTGCCTGAATTAAATCATTAGATTGGTAAACTTCACTAACATTTGAGACATAATCTTTTGACATTTTTGCGACATGTAATGTACCTACAGTATAATTTCCGATAGATCTCTTTTTTCCTTTAACTTTCAAGACTTCTACAGAGGCCATACTATCTCTAGTCATTTGAATTCTCCCAAACACAGTATCACCTTCTTTGATTTCTAAGGGAACGGAAACGGAAGGCACTATACTTATTTTCATGTTCTCATTATCTTCTTTAACTTCACCACAGACACCTGCAAAAAGTTCTCCATTATCTTCATAAACGCCTTTCCCGGGCATATATTCCATGGCGCTTGCCAATTTATCACCTGGTTGTTTCATATGTCTATCGCAAAGAAGCTATATGATAAAGGATTGCTTTCTGGTTGCCAACATCCTTGGTATGGAATGGCATTGTATTCTTAATTGGAAAATTGAATTCATAAGCTGAAATAATTTTACCTGATTTTATTTCCACAAATTCTTTAATGAAATTATTTGTCTCAGCCATGTGTATTGTCCATATGTTAGTTGAAATTTCGAGAGCTTTGTTTAGAAAAGCTCGATCAGCCCCAGGCCGCTGTGAGCCGAAGGGCGGATTCATTATTACTGTATCATATTTTTTGTCAATATTTTCAATTGCGAGATTTACCCATTTTATATTTAAATTATGTTTTTTGGAATAATTCTTTGCTAATTCTAATGCGCTATCATCTATTTCATATCCTGTAACTTTTGCACCTAAAAGTGCAGCTCCAATAGCTAACCTTCCAGTTCCACATCCTAAATCAGCTACATTTCCTGATAAATGTCCTTGTGCGCTTGCCAGTTTGATTATTTCTGAAACAATATCTACAGGAGTAGAATATTGTTCAAGCTCAGGTATAGGTTGGTTGAAATCAGGGGAATTGAACAATATTTTCGAGTTCATACATTTCTTACAAATTTATAATTATTTTCGAGAATTTCTCCGTCACTTCTCATTTTTTCTATTGTTTTTTGAATTTTAGATTGAGGATATCCTTCTTCTTGCATTATATCATATATTTCTTGTTCACTGACACCTTCTTTTCCTTGATCATCGATTATAGATAATACTCTCATTCTTGGGTCGGTATCCTTCTTTCTTTGAGCTGCATCAGCTCCAAAGAATGCAAAGTCAACATCACCTCCAAGAGTTACACTTAGGAATAAATTCATCAAATCTATAGCACGATCTGCATGTTTTACATCAACAGTCTCAGACAAATACATTTTTGCTTCTGCTTCTGCTAATCTTATTATAGATTCCAATTGTCTTGGAGTAATTGGCATTGTCTTATCTTGATCGTCTACGTTATGATATCTTCTGCGTAGTCCCGTATAATATTCTTTAATTTTGTATTGAGCTTCTGATGTCATTACAGGTCTTAGTTGTTTTGCATATCCTATGTATAATTTCAATAACCTTGAATTTATAGGTCCTTCTAAGGATCTAATTTCTAGTTGGTCATCACTAGTCGCTTCTCCAGGAGTTAATACTTCTCCAGCTCGGTGACTTTCTAAAATTCTGTCAGCTAATAAATTATCTCTTTCAGGATTTGGGGTGTCTGTAATTATGAAAAAAATGTCAAATCTACTTAGTAATGAGACTGGCATGTTGACTTGAGGAGGTAATGGCATAGTCATATCGAATCTACTTCTTTTTGGATTTGCAGCTGCAAGTACAGAACATTTTGATTTTAATTGAGCATTAATTCCTGCCTTGGCAATACTAATTGTTTGTTGTTCCATTGCTTCATGCATCGAGGAACGATCTTCTTCAGACATTTTGTCAATTTCATCAATACAAGCAATGCCTCCTGACGCTAAGACAAGTGTTCCAGCCTCTAAACTCCACCTTCCTTCACCAAATTCATCTCTTACAGCGGCAGCAGTTAGTCCTGCAGCAGAAGTAGACTTTCCTGTAGCCATTACACCTCTGGGAGCAATTCTCGAAGCTGAGCGAAGTAATTGAGATTTAGCCAGACCGGGGTCTCCCATCATCAGCATGTGAATATCACCTCTAATTCGAGTGCCATCTGGTAATTCTTTGTTAACACCACCAAATTGTTGGAGTGCAATTGCCCTTTTTTCTAATTCCATTCCAAAAATAGTAGGTGAAATAGAATCCCTTATTCTTTCAGCAACATCCTCCTGAAGTGCCAACTCTTTGATTTCTATTAGTTCACTTGCAGTAGGTTCTATGTCTTCATCTTCTCCCACTTTCTCATCAATGCTATGTGAGTAGAGATAAATATCAAATTCACTTTTTTGTCTTCTACCTTGAAATTGTGATTTAGGTTTAATAATTCCAACAATGGCAACTCTGTCGCCAGGTTGAATTTTGTGAGCTAATGAGCTCTCAAAATAGGCAGTTAATCGTTCAGGTTGAGCTCCTGGAGGTAAATCCTCAGGATATTCTTGTATTTCTACTTTCTGAGAATCAATAAATTGGGATAAATCATCTCTTAGCTTAAAATCAGCGCATTTACATCCTTCTGATGTGCACCTATTAGGTTCTTTTAATGTAAAAAAATCTTGTATGTATGAATTCTTGTGTCTTTCCCAGTCACATTCGAATAATCCAATTTCCATTCTAGGTCTTACAGGTGTAGCTTTGCGAACTAATCCCTTTAATTTCACAGTTCTATAGAGATGCTCCTTTCTGAGTCCACTGATTTCAACTTCATATAATTCATCAGGTATTCCTACGGGAACTACATCTAAGTCTACCTTGGTTCGGTGTTCTTCTTTAACACGTTTTTTAGTATCTTCATCAATAAATTCTTGAACAACTTTTTTGGCAGCATCTAGGGTTTCATCAAGATTCCATCGTAAGTTGCTTGATAATCTTGCATTGAAATCTGCAACAGCCTCCCATGTAACACTTATTGCTCTATCACCATCAGGATATTCTCTAGAAACTTTTTGGATTTCATCACTATAGGTAGGTATGTTTTCTGAATCTATTCTTTCGCCTTTACATTTAGAACATATAGTTCCATCTTCGCCCGCACCTTCACCATTACATGCACTACATTTTGGTGCTGAAGCTTCTTTTCCAAACTTATCAGCAGGGCGGTTTCTGGAGTCTTGAAAGAAGGATCTCCAAAGCTCCATAAGCTCATCTAAGGGTATATCATTTGGCAAGGACCAACCCCATCAGAGTCCTCATTAAATATCTAAGGGGTGCCTTTGTTATTTATCCGCCAAAAAGTCTTTTGAAGAAACTTGGTCTATTAGCTTTAATTTCAGCTTCCAGATTTATCCTTGAATCTTGAGCAGCCATAAAATTAGGATTTATTCCTAGCGCTTTATCAAAAGCTGCTAACGCTTCTTCTCGATTCCCCATTGCTTTCCAAAGGACAGTTCCTTTGTTAACCCAAGTATCAACAACATGAGGATTCAGACTAAGTGCTTTTTCGAATGCTTCCAGTGCCTCTTCAGGTTTATCTAAAGCGTATAGGATGTTTCCTTTATTTCGATAAAGAGTATCATCGTTATCATGTGATTTTAAAGCATGGTTACAAACTTTTAGAGCACTTTCGTTATCATCTTTCTTCCTAAGAACCCTAATTAAATCGTTATGGGCTTCTTTCATATCTGGTTTAAATTTAATAGCATTTTTAAGACATTTTTCGGCATCGTCATACTTCTGAACAAGCAATTTTGCGTATCCTTTATTGTACCAAGCTTCAGCATCTTTTGCATTTAATCTTAAAATTGCATTCCAGCATTTATCAGCTTTACCAAATTTTTTCAATTTTGTTAGAAGAATACCCATTAATTTCCATGCATCAATATCTTTTGGTTTAGCCTGTGTTGCCATGTGGTATGATCGAATAGCCTCTTCATATTCACCTAATAATTCACAAACTTCAGCACGTCCTTTTAGAGCCTCTGAGTTATTTGGACTCTTTTTTAGTGCAGTTTCAAAGGTGGTTCTTGCATTATCAGGATCTCCTAATTCATATTGTACACGTCCAAAAGCAATTCTTGCAGCAATATCACTTGAGTTATCTCTAAGTATACCTTCTAGTAAGTTGTATGCACCATCTAAGTCTCCATTGTAGAGTAAATCATCTAATGTTTTTTGCCACTTTGCTGCCATATTTATTTTTTGTCGAATTTGAAGAGTCTTGTCTCTTCTCCTACCATTTCTTCTACCACGCTATAAGGTTGTTGTAGGAGTCCTTCTAGCACTCCAGATAGACAACCTGCCGTAAAGTCACAATGATTTTCAGCACCAATTATACCTACTTCAAGCAAGTTTTCTAATTTAACTACTATGTGTTCTTTATTTGAATCGATAACAAATAAGTGTCCTAATCCTGCTTCAGCCCATGCCTGATTAAGAACCATATCTAAATCATCAGTCCCCATTCCTACATAATTAACAGATAAGCTACTTCCAACAGTATGCCCACAATTGAATAAAATTCTTCTAGCTTTTTCAGAACCGATGTCTTGTAATTCAGTCCATAGAGTTCCTAGGAAAGTACTAGGTAGTACTAAAATATCAGATGTTTGAACGCCAACGTCGGTGTCGTAGAAGTCATCCATAGGGCTCAGCCCTTCTATGACATTCCTTCAACCATCTTTTCCGCAATACTTTGGAAAGCTTCACCAACATTACGGCCATCTTTAGCTGAGGTCAATAAGAATTCTGCGTTGAGTTTCTTAGATACTTCTCCCATTTCCTTTTCGCCAAACAATGCTTTGTCCATCAAATCAGCTTTGTTAGCTAGGAGTATAACTGGTATATCTCCAGTTACTTGCATAAGAGTCTTAATCCAGTCGATGGTAGAAAGTAAAGTTTCTCTGCGTGTTATATCGCAAACAATCATTGCACCTTCGGAACCACGGTAATATGCCTGCTTAACATTACCAAGGGTTTTTTGTCCAGCAACATCCCAAATCATTAGGGTAACATCAATATCTGGTTTAGCTCCACCAGATCTTAATTGGACTTCCTTCTTTACAATCTTAGCTCCAATTGTAGTTAAATATTTGTCATCAAAAGCGTTGATAACAAAACGACGAATTAAACTAGTCTTACCTACAGCAGGGTCACCTAGCACAACAATTTTCTTTGATACCTTTTTA
>Ga0066846_10000585_pt1 | contig 18059 bp, 20 predicted proteins | sample ETNtaG_33_FD_65489 | JGI IMG/M metagenome (GOLD analysis project Ga0066846, IMG submission 65489) | Marine microbial and viral communities from oxygen minimum zone, Eastern Pacific Ocean - ETNP201310SV76 | ecosystem: Environmental > Aquatic > Marine > Oceanic | place: Pacific Ocean: Eastern... | reverse complement strand
CCCACTTACCCGTGCTGATGAATCAGAGGGCGAAGGGATGGCTGAACGTGCTCATGAACAATTGAGCGACAGCACTCTTGTGGATTGGCTTTCGATTGCGACCGATAGGCGCATGGGGGCTGTAATCGAGGCATTTAGACGTGGTTGGTCGGTTGAAAGAGTTCATGAAATCACACGAATCACTCGCTGGTTCTTATTCGGATTCCAACGTATTGCACAGACCGAGTCCATCATTACGGAACATGGTGGCTCTCCAAATTCAATCTCGGAGGATGATATGCAATTATGGAAATCACTTGGGTTTAGTGATGGCCATATCGCTGATGCTTTGGCAGGATTCCCTGCTCTTGGCCTCAAGGGAGTGCCAATTGGCAATGGCGAGGAAGCTGTGATGGCACGGCGCCATCAGATCGGCCTCCACCCAATTTTCCGAATGGTTGATTCTTGTGCTGCCGAATTCGCAGCAAAGACCCCGTATTATTATTCGACATACGAGCCCAATGGTGATAGAGGAATTGACATCTTACCCAATCTTGCAAACCGAACTAAACGCAGGCAGGTAGTAATCGGCTCGGGCCCGATTAGAATTGGCCAGGGAATAGAATTCGACTATGGATGCGTACATGCGGTGAAGGCGATTAGAGAGGCGGGGATGGATGCAATACTGCTCAACAATAACCCCGAGACAGTTTCTACCGATTTCGATACATCAGATAGGCTCTATTTCGAACCATTAACACTCGAATGCGTCACTGAAGTATTATTGCGAGAGAATGCTCACGGTATTCTCCTGCAATTCGGTGGCCAGACTGCAATCAATCTCGCTCTGCCTCTCGAAGACCGCCTCACCCGATTGGAACTCGAACTGGAGATCCTTGGAACCTCTTGCAATGCAATCGATGAGGCAAGTGACCGTGAACGCTTCGAGGCATTTGCCGAAAGAATCGGCATACGGATGCCGAGAGGGGCAACTGGGACCAGTGCAGATGATGTAAGGGCAGCAGTGGTGAAAATCGGCTTCCCTGTCTTAATCCGCCCTTCCTATGTCCTAGGTGGAAGAGGAATGGAGATTCTGGCAAATGACAAGCAACTCGATGCTTATCTCGAAGAAGCATATCTCGCTCCTGATAAGCCACTATTGGTCGATGAATATCTCGGCCATGCTATCGAATTGGATGTAGATGCAGCTGCAGATGGAGAAAACGTGCTCATAGGGGCTGTAATGGAACATCTCGAAGAGGCAGGGATACATTCTGGAGATTCCACTTGCTTCATACCAACTCAGAATATTAGCGACTCGATGATTGCGCGGGTTAGAAAGCAAACTGAAGATATTGGGCTTGGTCTCGGAATCAAAGGTTGTTATAATATCCAATTTGCAATTCAGGGCGAAGACCTGTATTGCCTTGAGGTCAATCCTCGTAGTAGCCGTACTGTTCCATTTGTTGCTAAGGCTACAGGAGTGCCAATGGCCCGTATTGCTGCAAGGATTACCATTGGAATCCCCCTCTCCTCTCAGGACATCCCAGTTCCCACTTCAGGCCATGTTGCTGTTAAGGCACCGGTTTTCCCCTTCATCAAACTCCAGGGCCTCGACCCTGCACCCGGCCCAGAGATGAAGTCGACGGGCGAAGTTTACGGGTCGGATCTCAGAGCAGATGTTGCATACCTGAAGGCCCGATTGGCAAGTGAAGTGCCTGTTGCTACCGAGGGAGGTGCTTACCTAACGGTCCGCGATGGGGATAAAGAAAGGCTTGTACCGATTGCAACTGAACTTGCAGAAATGGGATTCACCATCTATGCTACACCGGGTACTGCAGATGAATTAAGAACTCATGGTGTCAGCGTGCAAACGGCCTATAGAATAGCAGACAGAAAGCACCCCGATGCTCTAGACCTGATGCGAACTGGCGAGGTATCATTTATCGTAAATGTCCCAACAATTAGCGGTGGAGCCGTTAGAGATGGGAATATGATGCGTAGATTAGCCGTCGAAATGAATATTCCATTCGTAACAACGATGAGTGGGGCGAAGATGGAAGTTGCAGCCATCCGTGCTCGCCGCGAAGTCGATATTGAGCCTATGCGCCTCAAGGTCAATTACTGATCAACAAGCATCGAATGCTTCGACGATATACTGTGTTAAGGGGCTAGTCCAAGCTAATTCGGACAAACCATCTTTGCCATCTGCAGCATATGTGCGCACAACGTCTTGCACTCTGACATTGCCTTGACTTGAACGTGCAACTATGGTCTTGGGTTTCAGGACCTTTCCAGTGCCATGCGGGTCGTAAATGGTATCAAGTGCATCGGCAAGGAACCAATCGGCCTTGTCTGCAGCCTTTCCTTCGAAAGTTTTCTTTGGAGTCTTGGAGCCAAACATTCCGCCGGTCTTCTTTGGAGCGCTCTTCTTCGTTGGAGCAGTTGACTTCTTGCCAGCCGAGGATTTCTTCGAAGTGGATTTTTTTGATGCGGAACTACTGCTCTCTTCGCTTTCGAGTTCTGCTCTGATATCCTTTTCGAGTTTCTTTCGAATCTTCTTCTCGAGGGCTTCTTCATCGAGTTCTGAAGATTCAGACTTCATTGTCTCGATTACTGTGAGGTAGTGCGAAGCGACCTGGATAAGTGCAGTTTCCATCGATGCTTCGAGTTGCATCGAAACAACATCTCCTGAGGAGTCACGCCACTTGCGCCATTGTAGCATTGTATTTGCGTGGATATCCGAACCACATTTGGGACAGAAACTTCGCTTAGGTGGTTTGAGGACAGGAATTGAGCGCATAGCTTCGGGATCTATTCCTTCATGCTCCCCACTCGAAACATCGTGAATGTGAGTACTGGCCTCCATGCCGAGGTTCATCGCATCTCTGAATAATCCTTCAGATAGGTCGAGGGTTCCTTTCTGGACCAATACCCAGCCATCGGTTCCACGAACGGTAGCTCGCACAGCAGCAGAAGCGGCTGGGCTCTCTCCGAATTCATAATTCTTGAAACTCGAGCCTTCCTCATCTTCAGATTCTCCAGCGGCGAAAGCCTCGCCGATGTCAACATCATCATCATCTGCAGGGGCAGCAATGCCGAGAAGAATTGGATTAGCACCTTCCTCAACCTTGGCAATCATGTCGAATTTCTCCGCCATAGAGAGGTCATCACGCATACGAATGACATCTTTCAGTTGATTCAAATCATGCCCTGTTGCAGTGATTGGACCGTGCACGGTCAGGTCGTTTCCACACGAAAGACAGAACTTGGACGCGGGTTCCACAGCGGCCTCACAACTGGGGCAGTAGACTCCGGCCATGGCCGCCAATGTTGCCAATCCTCTTTCAAGTCCTTCGGTCAAAGAAACTTGCAGACCCCCTTTAGGGGTCTGTCATTAACTTCCCAGAAGAGTAAGTACGCGCCCACGTTCAAGCTCAACCAATATAGGGGCAAGTCGCGGGCCTTTTTCAGCGCCTAAAATTGAGAGGTATAGAGTTCGGTAACCTTCTTTCATTGGAATTTCATTTTCAGTGAAAGCGCTGGTAATTGCTCCACCAATACCCTTCAAATTCCATTCACATGAAGCGAGAGTAGTTGCGAGTGCAGTAGTAATCCTGGAATCTAGGTCATTTGCCATCTCATCTAGCACAGAGATTTTCATTTCTTGAGGGAAGTGAGGGCCATTGATCCAATTGCGCATTCTAACTAGTCTGCTAGTAATCCCATCACCGTGCATCGAGATGATGTCATCATCCGATTTGACTTGAGCAAGCATTGCTAGATGTCTGAAAGTAATAGGAGAAGGAGCGACATTTCCAATGCGGGACATTCGCATCGCACCTAATGCATCTTCAAGTGCGACTTTCTGGCGGCGACTCAACTCTTCTGAGGTCGCTTCGGCTTCCAAGTCACGAGCAGCAAGCCGTTCATATTCATCTGCGAGTTCAACCAAACTCATTCCAATATCGAAATTGATTGCTTTCTTCGGCTTATTTGAGGCGATTAGATAGCGAAGAATTTCGGGGGGAACTAACTCCAATGCTTCCCTTGGTCCAATGGTATTGCCAGCCGATGAGGACATTGCTCCCTGCCCCTTTAGTGAAATCCACTCATATGTCATTGGATGAGGCGGAGTATCGCCAAATAACTGACTGATTTCACGCCCGGTAGCATATGAGCCCCCTGCAGCGCCATGGTCTTTGCCAAATGGTTCGCAGGTAACACCAATCCAGCCCCATTTTGCAGGCCAATCTATTCGCCATGGTAATTTTCCTTCAGCCGTATTGATATCACTGGTTCCCGGCTTGCCATTTTGAACCCAATGAACATGGGGGTGTTCATACCCTGTAACAGTCACCCCATCGAGGCTACCATCATGGCCAAATGGGTTGTATGGAAACCAATCTTCTGCAAGTTCACGTCCACTTACTCGCTCAAGGATTTCCCTTATTTCATCGGATTTTTCACAAGCCATTTTGGCATACTCAGCAAAGCATCCATCGGAATATGATTGGTAATTGTCAATGATTCTTGGAATTACATCGATTTGCTTGAGTGCAGCGAGAAAGGGTTCAAGGAAATGCTGAGCATATGTCCTGCCATCTGTGGTTGGCTTCCCTTCTGCATCAGGGGCTGGGATAGTTGCAAGTGGGCAACCAATCCATTGCTCGTATTCATCGGAAAGGAATGAGTATACTTTGCGAAGTGGATCGGCAGTATCTACAATAAATACGAATTCAGCATCTAAGCCAGCATTTTTGCACGCTCGAGTAATCATGTCTCCAGACAGAATCTCTCTAAGATGTCCAATGTGAAATTCACCACTAGGGGTAATTCCTGCCGCAATAATATGCTTCTCGCCCTTGTGGGCCAGAGCCTGTGCGACAACATCAGCCCAATACATGGAATCTACCTCAGACTACAGCTGCACGAATTAGTCCACGCAAAGGAACCCCTTCGACTTCGTTTCGAACAGTTTTGTTGACTAGAACCATGCACAGAGCAACCTCGGCTCCAGCTTCACGCATTGCTTCTATTGTTCGAGTCATGGTTACACCGGTCGAAAGCACATCATCAACGATGATGATTCGCTTTCCTGCAACTTGTCCGTACTTATTGGAAAGTGAACCGTGACCAGGACCGCCATCGACATTACGATGAATTGCGACTTCACAATCGAGTGCGCTCGCAACCTCGTGTGCAAATAATACGCCATTGATGCTGATTCCAACTACTGTATCTATCATGTCGCCACACTCTTCGAGTGCTACATCTGCCATGATGGCACCAGTGTGCATAATGCGTTGCGGTCGCACACCAATAGTTCTCCAGCCAATACTGATATCCCGAGGCATCTCTTCGATTGCACTTCCGGCCAATAGCCATGAAATGGTATCCTGTGAAAGGGATAATTCATCTGCGATCTGTTGTGAGTTCAATCCTTCTTTGCGAAGATTACCTGCCATTGCACGCAATTCCTCAATGCTCATTCCGGGCTCCATGGGCACCACTCGGATGTCCGTAGGACATCAAACCATCGTCTGAGACTCCGTCTTAGAGGGGGAATCCTCAAATGAGTCGGGCCCGGCGAGAGGCTTGATGGCGGACTTTGAGTATGAGGCGCTGCTGGACCGTGCGAGGTCCAACATTCCCGAGGAGATTTCCAATCGTGCACGTTGGACACTCCCAGACCCACAAATCATGATTGAGGGTTCAAACACAATCTTCCGAAACTTCACAGAAGTGGTAAACAAGATGGAACGTGATGAAAATCACTTCTACCAATTCATTCTCAATGAACTTGGAACAAGCGGTTCAAGAGATGGCCCAAGGGCACGATTCAAGGGACGCATCCCCCCAAAGCGTCTGAAGAAGACCATTGTCAACTATGTCAACACCTACATCAAGTGTGGACAGTGCAATGCTCCAGATACTAACTTCATCAAGCAAGAAAGGACCACTCTACTCAAGTGTCAGGCTTGTGGTGCTACTCGTCCAGTCAAGCTTTGAGGTCCATCAAGTGGGCAACGGGGAGGACTCCTCCCTCAAGATAGTCCAATATGTCGGGAATTGCTTCTGGAGTGAGGGTGAACCATTCACCCTGGGGATATATTACGCAACTGATTCCATTTTCACAGAAATCTAAACATCCAGATTTTTGCACTCTTACATCATCGATCCCGCGTTCCTTTGCTGTATTCTTTAGAATTCGCATCAATTCAAGGGAGTTTTTTGCTGAGCAACAGCCACGTGGCGAGTTCTCTGGTCGAGAGTGACCACATACGAAGGTGTGCATTCTATAGCCTGCATCTACTCTACCCTTCGCATCTTTCATCCCATCACCTCATCGATTGAAGATGCGAGGCGGTAATCGCGTTCTGTAATACCATTTACATCGTAACTCCAGGTCTTTACAGTCACACTACCCCAGCCAAGGGTGAATTCAGCATGGTGCCTCTGTGCTTCGCAGATCGTTCCGCAATCATTCACGAATGCGAGCGCACTGACGAAATCAGCAAAGGAAAAACTCCTCTCAAGATGGTGGTCATCGATGACCTGCCACGACATTGCTTCAACCCCAAAGGTGAGAATCATCGGAACCCTTGGTTTCCTTCTCTACCTTTTCATGTAGGTTGGAACGCCTCTTTTGGTCAGCTCGTTCAAATTCGAGTAACTCTCTGTCATCTATGTATGCAGGACGAGTATGTGCGATTAGAACAACTTTGACGATTACATCTCTAGAGATGTAAACATGTTCACCTTCAACGGTAAGTACCTCGATTGAAGTTTTTCCACTAGAAAGCAGACGGCCACGAACCCGTGGGTTTTCTCCTTCTGAGAGTGTACGTACATCGAGCATCATCTCGACTATATCGTCACGGCGCAATCCATGGCGCCTTTCCATCAAGTCGCCTGTGTGAACGCTTTTCATATCCTCTAGTTCAGGTGAACCGAGTTCTTCCCACATGCTTTGCGCCCAGTCAGGTAGTCCGCCCATATAGGGTGGATGGGGCTCATCCTTCTTCAAGGCTGACCTAACCCATCGCTACTGCAAACATCATGAAGATGAACCAAAGGGCGAAAAATGCCCCGGTTATTCCCGTAATTATCCATCCAATTAGATGTGCGGCCTTCGCATTACCCGCATCAGGATGTCCCGGAAATTGGTCGGTGATTTGGAGGGCTCCTTTAGCAATAATTATTGCAGGGATAGCAAGACAAATACCTCCTGCAGCAATGCTCACGCAAGCCAGTATCAATGCGAGAGTTGCATTTGTCTGAGGCCACATTGGCATCATCGCATATTGCTGTGTAACTCCCATATTTGGCTGGTAATATCCCTGACTCAGCGGGATTTCAATGCTCCGAGGCTGGGGGGCCTGCATGCGTAGAACGTACATGTGCTAACTTGTAATTCATTCGACAGTACCGTTGCCTTGAAGAATAGAGTGCCCGCGCCTTCAATGTAGGAGCCAAGTACCATGAAGGTCGTCTGGAGAGATCTACCTACCGTTCTCACTGAGGAGGAGGTACTAGACAAGGCATTCAGTCGTGCTAAAAAGGCTGCAGACCGTGTTGATGATCCGGTCAAGGTCTTCAGGGTCCGCAAGCAATTGGTACGCATGGTGCAAACTAGTTCCGACATCATTACCACTTACCTCGATGAGACTATGCGCACCTGGCCAAGCCTTGACAGGATGCCGCTTTTCGACAAAGCGATGGTCGATGCTTGTGTTGGGTGTGATGACTACCGCCACCATCTTTCAATGCTCAAATGGGGCGGAAAACAAGTTGGCCAAATCGGAAAGCAAAACTCTGTGAAAATCGTCCGCAGTGGGCGCATTGAGGTTATGCACGATGCTCGTAAAGAAGCATATGGTAGACTCAGCAGTATAATGCGTAGAGTAGGCAGTTCACTCGATTGGCTTCATGAGGCAAGGATGACATTGCGAACACTCCCAGTAATCGATTCACTCAGCCCTACCATTGTTGTGTGCGGTGCTCCCAATGTGGGTAAGTCCGCTTTCATCTCAACACTATCCACTGGTAATATGGAAGTGAATCACTATCCATTCACAACTAAACAAATTCACGTTGGCCATTTCAAACATCGTCGCCTTTCCCATCAGATGGTAGATACTCCTGGATTATTGGATCGTGAGATGGAAAGCCGCAACCAAATCGAGTTGCAAGCCATAGCTGCAATCGAACATGTGGGCAGTCTGTGTATTTTCTTGATGGATATAACTGAGAAATGCGGTACTCCGCTTGAAGATCAACTCAATTTGCTTGAGGAAATCAAAGGTTTACTTCCTGAAATCGACATGATGGTCGTAATTTCAAAGGCCGATTTGATGGAGCCCCTCCCCGGAAACTGGGACGAGGTAAAGGCTGCAGAGTCCTCATGGGATGGCGAAGGCGAACCAATGATTCCCGTATTACTCGATGAAGAGGGATGTGTGACAATTTCTGCAACCGAAAATGTCGGCGTCGAAGCACTTAGGCTGGAAATCGTACGCCGCTGTAAAGAAAATATGGAGACCGGTCCAATGGAATTACCCAAGGGATGGCACCGTAATTAGGACCCAAATAGTCTGATGAGTACCGGTAATGAAAATAGTGCGAGGAAGATAAACATCCATCTTCTCATACGTTTCTGATTGGTTTCATCTTTTGTGTTTCGATCTATGCATTCCTGGTCGCTACAAACGCGAACCTCTACTTTCGCATTGATATTTATTCCACAAATCCGGCAATGTTTGTGAGCAGAAATGCTAGCCGTAGAGGCACCACGTGACCTTCTGCTCTGCTTTTTAGCCGCTTTTTCTTTTACCGCATTTGCATCTACCATTTTCTCAACTCACTGTATCAGGGTGCCTTCAAAGGGTCTCCCTTCAAGGGCGTCTTCGAGGAGACTTAGATTTCGACCATCCAATACTGCGATCTTGAGGCCAGCTTCCATGGCCCACTTGACCGCAATTGGGTCGACCGCAGCACTTGCACCTGGTTCCAGTGCTTCGGTTCCAGTTATTTCTGCAAGTTCTGCCAAAGTCATAGTTTCGAAGGGTTTTGCATTCTCATTGGTGCGAGGGTCGCTATCATAGACATGGCTAACATTAGTTGCAATCACCAAATGTGCTGACCCAGAATCGCGTGCTAGAGCAACTGCGACAGCATCGGTAGTATGTCCCGGAGTGGTTCCGCCCATTATCACGATATGATGTTCGCCAAGTAATTCAGCGGCTTCATCGGTACTTGTAGGAATAATGGGGCATACATCGCAGCCAATATCCAGCAGAGTTTGCTGTAAAATCGAGGCGTTTAATCTAGTGGCAGCAATGCCGACCATGTCCAGTCTATAGGAGTCTGTGAATGAAGAACGAGCTAAGGTTATTCCCTCTCTTGCCGGAAGTCCGCCACCGACTACAATTCCCAGTTTGCGGCCATTGCCTTCGAGATGTACTGCGAGTTGCCGCAGTCGACCGAACCATGCAGATCTCTCGTCCGACTCTTCAGGTCGCAGTAGCGAGCCGCCGAGGGCGATGATGTGGGTCGTCATCGAACCGGCTGAATGATGACCCTTGATGATGATTCCCGTGCGGAAGGCTTGAAGGCGGCCGCCTCGGCCCTTTGGGCCGGGGACGGTACCATGGCTGACGATGCAGAGATGGCCACGCGCCGTCTGAAACTAAAATTGGCACTGGAAGACCTTCGTGAAATGAAGGGATACGGTACTGAGTTAGTTACGGTTATCATTCCGCCCGACCGTCAAGTCAGTGATGCGAGGCAAATGTTGCAAAACGAGCATGGCCAGGCTGCAAACATCAAATCCAAATCTACCAAAAAGAATGTACAAGGTGCTATTGAGTCTGCAATTTCTGCTCTTTCTAAGTGCCGTGATGCTGGCGAGACAGGTATCGCTCTATTCACCGGAGCAGTCATTGTAGGCAACAATAAGACTCGCCACGTTACAGTTGTTATCGATTATACTCCTCAGCCATTACTTTCATTCCGATATCGTTGTGATTCTAAATTCGAGCTGACACAACTGGAGGATATGCTGATCGACAAGAAGTCCTACGGGCTTTTCGTCATCGACCGTGCTGAGGCCGCATATGGAATCGCTAGTGGAAAAAGAATACATGTTCAGGAATTCTTAGTTTCCAACATTATGGGCAAGCACCGGCAAGGTGGTCAGTCAGCACAGCGTTTTGAGAGGTTAATCGAGGAGGCCGCTCACAAATTCTTCAAGCGTGCAACAGAGCATGCTTGCAATTACTGGCTCCCAAATATCGAGGATATTCAAGCGGTGATAATCGGTGGACCTGGAGCAACTAAGGACTATGTGGTCAAGAATGATTATTTCCATCATGAAATCGCTAAGAAGATCGCCAAGACTACCTTCGATGTAGGCTACTCAAATGAGAGTGGTGTACGTGAATTGGTTGATAATGCCGGTGGGCTGATGGGAGAAATCGAATTAGACGCCGAACGCCGGGTAGTCACTGAATTCCTCGAGGAATTAGTCAAGCAGCATCCAAAGGCAACTTATGGAGAAATGATGATTCGTAAGGCTCTGGAGCAGGGCGCTGTTGCTAAACTTCTGATTAGTGAGGGAATGCGCAAGAATGTTGTTGAAATCCAATGTACCTCTTGCAGTCATGAATGGTCTGCAAGTATTGGTAGGATGGAAGCATTACCTAATTGCCCAAAATGCAAGGCTGATGGTGATGACCTCACGGAGTTGAGTAGTACTTCACTAATTGATGAGTTCAGTATACTTGCAGCTAAAGGAAGGTCGGAGGTATGCTTTATCTCGGTCGATTCAGAAGAAGGTGCACAACTTAATGCAGGGTTCGGAGGAATCGCAGCAGTACTACGTTATCCCATGATGTGATACCATGCAAATTCTAAGGGAAATCATTGAGCAACCTCTTGAGTCAGCACTTGCTGACATGGGTGTTGAAGGTGATTTTTGGAAGCAGGCTCTTGGCCCGAGTCGAGAGAGGGATCAAGGCGACTTGAGCCTACCTTGTTTCCCCTTTGCTAAGCAATTAGGACGTAATCCAGCAGAGATTGCAAATGAATTAGCTACAGCATTATCTGGCGTCGTAGATGCTGAAGCCGCAGGAGGTTATCTCAATTTCAAGGCCAATAGAGATTGGTTAGCACAACGAGTACTCTCGGGATTCGATACGGTAGGAAATAAGTCGGTACTTATCGAGCATACCAGTGCAAATCCAAACGGGCCTTTCCATGTAGGCAGGGCACGTAATGCGATACTCGGCGATACAATGGTGCGCCTTCACCGCTTGCATGGAAACGAAGTGCGTGCTGAGTACTATGTCGATGATATGGGTAAACAGGTTGGAGTATTAGCCTGGGCATTGCAGAATCTTTCTGAAGCGGATGTTGCTGATGCACTTGTTGACATGGATGACATGAATCCAAAATGGAAAGGAAAGTCAGACCATGAGACTGTACGTTGGTATCAGGCCGCACAAGCACTGCGACAAGACAGCATTGACAAAGATGCTATTGAGGATGAAATAAGCCGCTTAGTGCACGCTTCTGAACATGGTGACGACGCAGTACTCGCTCAATTTGAGGAAGCATATAGCCCCGTCCTAGAAGGGATGCTAGAGACATTATCACGTCTCGGAATCGAGTTTGACACTTTCACTAAGGAATCAAAATTCGTCGTCGATGGTACAGTTTCTGCCTTGATGGAGAGATTTGAATCAATGGAAATTCATGGAATGGCAGAGAATGGTGCCCACTTCCTAGACCTCGGTCAGCGTGGGATGAAGGGTAAGACCGAATTCTTCTATCGCAGAGGAGATGGCTCTTCGCTCTATGCTACTCGTGACATTGCTTACCATATGTGGAAGTGGGAGCAGTGTGATGAATTGATCAATATTCTTGGAGAGGACCACAAACTCCAATCCAAGCAAGTAGGGATGACTCTCAGCGAGTTAGGTGAGAAAGTTCCAGAGGTGATGTTCTATGCCTTCATCAAATTACCAGAGGGTAAGATGAGCACTCGTAAGGGGAATGTCGTTTTCATGGACGACCTTCTCGATGAGGCCCAATCTCATGCGGCTGCAATCGTAAGAGAACTCCGCAGTGATATTTCAGACGAGGAAGTGGCAACAATTGCCGAGGCTGTAGGCGTATCTGCAGTCCGATTCAATATCATCAAGGTAAATCCAGACAAGGGCTTTACTTTCAGTTGGGATGAAGCCCTTTCATTCGAAGGCGAAAGTGCTCCATTCGTGATGTATGCACATACTCGTGCTTGTTCAATAAATCGTAAGGTTGGGCGAGCGCCACAGAATGTATTCCCGACCGACATACCAGATGCCATGCATGAATTGATGCGGGTAATGGCATGCAATCGCGATATCATTGCTCTCGCAACCGGAGAAAATAGACCTCATTTATTTGCTACCCAAATGCTAGACCTCGCAACAGCGTACAATGCATTCTACCGTGATTGCCATGTATTGATGGACGGTGTTGTCGAAGAAGCGAATTATGCTGTTAGCGAGGCAGCCCGCCATATGTTGCGTTCGGGAATTGAGGCTCTAGGCGTCATTCCTCTCGAATCGATGTGATTGGCGCCTGAGGCGTATAACCAGTCGCTGCTAATTCAGAACCAAGAACTCTCAGTTCTTTCAGAGCTTCTTCAAGAGTCGAAGTTTGTTTGAGGAATCTTGTAGGAGGCCACCCAAGGTCGATCTTATCAGTTTCAATAGTCGACTCTTCAATCCAAGCCTCGCAATTGACGCCTGTGCACATGGCACTAAATTGCTCAAGGTCGAGCCAGAATGTACGGCGTTTGCACACAGGGCAGTCTCTGCAATGCATTGTAGTAAGAATCGTCATCCCTTCTTCGCCAACCATGTCTACATCCCAAACGACGATGCTAGCGGTTCGCAATGACATCAGGTGAGATTTACGCATGAAAGCACGAAGAACGGTCCACGCAGTCTCTTCAGTGGAGAATACGCCAAGGCCTATCGCAGTCCCATCGGCCTCTTTGACAGAGGGGACAAAGACTCGTTCGATGGATGTCATCGGGTGTGTGTGGTAAGGGAGGGCCCTTCAATCCCTCGTCCACTCACGCTCTACTAAGGCCAATCCACCGGGGTGAGGCAAAGGGGCGTCGGGTTTCTCAATACGAATGGAAATCGAGGCGATTAACTCATTTTTCGAAAGGTGCTTAATCAAATTCTCACAAAGAGTTTCCATCAATCTAACCGGAGGCGCAGATACTACCTCTACATCGATTGCATTTTGAAGGTCAGCATAATTCAATGTCTTTTCGAGTTCATCATCCACTACATCATTGACCAGGGTTGCCCAAATAGAGATCACGAATGGTTGGTCTTGTTCGTGCTCATAGTCAAATGCTCCATGACGAGCAAGAACTTCGTAGGACTCAAGTCCGATACGAGTAGTCATACTTTCACTCCCCGCGCTCGTGAACCCAGATGAGGTGGTAACCAAACTGAGTCTTGATTGGTGTGGATACGGTATTGAGTGGTATGCTCCAAACCGCTTCTTCGAATTCCTGTACCATCTGACCCTTTCGGAACCACCCTAGGTCTCCACCTTTTTGCGAAGATGGGCAACTAGATTTCTTCCGTGCAGTTTTTTGGAACTCCTTCAACTTACCAATATTATTGGCCAATTGTGTCGCTTCACCCTTACTTTTCACCAGAATGTGGCTTGCATGTGCACTTGGCTGTACCATTTTAGTCGTCCTCACGTTTCCTGAGTATATGCTAGATAGTTGAGATAAGTACCGTAGATGACCACTGAGACACCAAGGCTCTCTTCATTGAAGTGAGTAAGATCATCGAGGTATGTGTGATATTCCCACGAGCCACTACCGTAGCAAACTACAGCCCTACCATTGGTTGAGGTTCCACGGTCATAGACGAAAGGCCCGTGGTCTGAGTTGTAAGGCATACCATCTGGGTCACCTTTGTCACCGTCAAGAACCGCGAGTCTGATTTCGTATTTATCGGCTATATCTGAGCGCTCTTCCATGTACTGCAGGGCAATATCATTGATGTGTGCAACATCTCTCTTATCGTTTCCAAAGAGGGTTAGACTATTGCCGCGAGTTTCCAAGTCGATGTCGGCATGATTCATATCGAGGTTGATGTATAGGCGAAGATTGGATGCGAGTTCATCCTGATATTGATCGACATAAGCACGTGAACCCCACAGGCCTTCCTCTTCTCCACCCCATGTGCAGAAACGGACAGTCCGTTCTGGGTCACCCCTTTCCTTGAATATCTCAGACATTTGTGTGGCCATTTCCAGCACACTTGCACTACCGCTTGTATCATCGACTGCTCCAGGTCCATGGTATACGGTATCGTGGTGCGCACCTACGATTAGCAATTCATCACTCTTGCCATACCACGTACCACATGGTGCCCGGATGGTCAATTCTTCATCATTAGTAACATCGATTTGCATTTCTATGCGTCCTGAATTATCGATTAGCATCGACTTTAGCTGCTCGCCAGCATCTTTGCTCATAGCGATGAATGCGAGGTCGGCTGGCATGCTACCACCATTTGCATTCATTATGTCATCATGGCCAGTGCCCTTGAAAATCGCAACACAATCCTCGCCTTCGATCTTGCCGCAGTTGTAATCGGTGTTCACTCTGATAATTGCCGCCAAATCGTGTTCGATTGCTTTGGTCATTATTCCAGTATTTCCACCAATTGTACCACCGGCTTCAACATAGCCAATTGTGCCAGCTGCGGCTTCCCATGATGCATTATCACTACCGTTACCAAGGTATGTTACAGCGATATTTTGGTTGAAATTAAAATCGGATTGACCGGAGAAACCCTGGATGACGTAATCGATTCTATGCTCGAACTCATGGATCACAGCACCGGCAAGAAGGTCAGCAGTAGAGCATGGTACCACACCGAATCCTCCAGCAGTACCCGGGGTGCATGCCCGCAACGATGGCTCTGAGTTAATCGAATGCATCGGTACTTCGTAGGTATTGAGTTGCGGAATAAATCCTAATTCTTCAAAGTGGTTGAGAATATATTCAGCTGCCGCGGCTTCTTCTGCTGAGCCCGACATCCTACCCTTCCAATCAGGGTGTCCAAGTCCGACTAGGTCTTCAGCAAAGCCACGAGCTCTATCCTCATCGAAATCGATTAACTCGTATTCAATAGCGCCTTTTGAATTAGCGATTATTATGGCTCCCATTACGATAAACACTACAACTATTGCGAGTATTTGTCCCTTCAAAGTTGGAAAAGGATTGACGATTTTCATGATAACAGCCTGTTTCCAATCACCGGCATCGGCCACTTCTGCCTCGATGATATCCGGTTCGGCCATGCCCGTAGGGCATGACTTGACCTTCTTGAAATATCGCTAAGATGTTCAGTTGAGTTCCTCGCCAGTCCAACGTGCGGATAACTGGTTATCAATTCCGAGTTGGTCAAGGATTCTCGATACTATAAAATCGACCATATCTGCCACGGAGTCAGGCAGTGTATAGAATCCAGGAGAGGCTGGTAGAACTATCACTCCCCAAGTGGAAAGTTTGGCCATATTCTCCAAATGCACAGTTGCATATGGTGTCTCGCGTGGAACGATAATCATCTTGCGGCGCTCCTTCATCGCAACGATGCCAGAACGAGTTGCTAAGTTATCGCCAATACCTGCGGCGAGTTTTCCAAGAGTAGTTCCGCTACAGGGACAGATTACTACTGCATCGATTGCAGCAGAACCCGATGCGGACTTTGCAGCGATGTCGGCATTGTCTTCGAGATGAGCGCCAGTGCGCTTTGCTAGTGCTTCAGGTGTTAGTCCATCGCACTCATGAGCAAGGGTTAGTCGTCCGGCTTCGGTGACTACAAGTCGAGACCTATCACCGAGAATCTCTGCAAGGCGAACGCCATATGCAGCACCCGATGCGCCAGAGATTACCAATACGATCTCTCCCATACCAATCACCTGCATCACGCGTTGCTATCAAGGTTCACTCATTGCGTTCCCAATAATTCTCTCGAGGACTTCAACTGCTGCTGCGAAAGATTGAGGATCAATCGACCAGGCTACTCGTAGCCATTCATCCAATCCTTCATCGAACATACAACCCGGTACTGCAAGTAATCCATTGTCCTTACCGGGGCCATCGATTAGTGCCTTGGTATCCACTCCTGGGATTCTAAATGCGCCAAATACACCATTGGGAGGAGGAGCCCAATCTATTCCCAAGCGCTCTAAGGCCGCAATAAGGAGTGGCAGGTTAATCTCCCGATACTCGCGAATCTTATCCTCTGCCTCGTGTAAGCGCGGGAATACAGCTTCAGCGAATTGGATAGATGACGAGGACATCTGACCTGCAAGATTGTGAAAAGCATCTCCGATTCTTTCGATTAAATGTGGGGCAGCAATAACCCAACCATATCTGATTGCGCCCAAACCGTGAACCTTGGTCAGAGAAGATACCGTGATACAATGCTCACCTTCAAGGTACATCCCCTTCCACTTTGAATCGGCTGCAGCATAAACTTCGTCACTAATTATGTGGACTCCTTTTTCTCGACATGTGTTTACCAACCACTCTCTATCATCATCTGTATAATCCCAACCAGTGGGATTTAGTTGAGGCGTTACTACTACTGCATCAACATCTGTGAGTTGCTTTGACCATTCGTCTCTATCGATGAGCCAATGTGTGTCTGCAGGTCTTCGATGGACAGCGACCGTCTCCATTCCAAGGAGCCGAGCGCTTTGACTCACTGGGCCATAAGATGGCATCTCTACTGCGATTCTTCTACGATCACATACCGCAAGTAATGCCAATGAAATACCTTGAGTCGCTCCAAGACAGAGGTGTACATTTTCTACACTCACTCCAAATTGTTGAGCAACCACATCTCTCTCATCCCCACCGAATCTTCGGTGGTCGAGCCATGCCTCTTCTACATCTGAGAGGTCCCACTCGAATTGAAGGCCTGAAAATGAGAGGTTGTGGGGCCGTTGCTCATCCAAGCATTCAATGTACCACTTGAGATATGCAACAGGTGGTATTGTGGCTCCACGTGCGGCTTTACCTACCTCTGGATAGAAGGGTGGCATGGAATACGGTTCTAGTGAAAGCACATGAGCCTGCTGATTATCTGAATATGGCTATTCTATTCTAGATAAAGTTTCAACACGCCTCTTCAAAGCGCCCAAAATCTCTTCAGTCGAATTGTTGAAGCCAAGGGCAGCAAGACTTGTTGTGGTATCTTTACCAAGTCCACATCCACTGACCATCTCGACTCGACCAGGAGGAGTATTGCAGTTTATGGTCAAGCCATGGCGACTTGTCCAACGAAGGAATGACAGTCCAATCGAGCACACCTTGTTATTGCCGATCCATACGCCTTGCATTCGTTCATCCCGTTGACCATCAATACCGAGATCGCTGAATGCTGCGATTACCCACTCTTCTAGTAAGGCGATTACAGCTTTGACATTTGATTCACCATCAAGGTTCCACTTCACTATTGGATATACAACGAGTTGCCCCGGTCCGTGCCAAGTAAGACCTCCGCCGCGGTCGACCGAGGTGGAGTCATATCCGGCCGGGGGTGTGATTCCATCATTGCGCGCTCTTGGGCCAACTGTGATGATTTCCGGGTGTTCGCAAATGAGCATTGTATCTGGAATTTCATCTTCGATTCGCTTGGCTTGCATTTTGCGCATTAACGAATCGGCATCAGAATGCAAGATTTGTCCGAGATGTTCGAAACGAATCTCACGCATATTACCGCCTCAGAATCTTCCGCTCGAACCAAAGCCGCCATCGCCCCTCTCTGTCTTAGAAAGTTCATCGATACTGACTTCAGAATAAGTGGTAATTGGCACAGGTGCAATTAGCATTTGAGCGATACGCTCGCCCTTGGCAAGAGTAATGCCTTCGCCTTCGCCAATCCATATGGCCAAGACCATCAATTCTCCACGATAATCGGAATCAATAGTTCCGACACCATTAGGCATAATCATCCCCTTGGCACCAAGTGAGGAGC
>Ga0066846_10000576_pt1 | contig 18206 bp, 18 predicted proteins | sample ETNtaG_33_FD_65489 | JGI IMG/M metagenome (GOLD analysis project Ga0066846, IMG submission 65489) | Marine microbial and viral communities from oxygen minimum zone, Eastern Pacific Ocean - ETNP201310SV76 | ecosystem: Environmental > Aquatic > Marine > Oceanic | place: Pacific Ocean: Eastern... | reverse complement strand
TAATAAAATTTGGCAGGCTTATGCCGCATTACTTCCAGTTAAAACAGTTGGCGTAATGGGCGATAATAGAACTTATGAATATGTTTGTTTATTAAGAGCAATTACTTCAGAAGATGGAATGACAGCTGATTTTTTTGAATTTAAAAAAGAGTTTATGCAATACATCTCAAACAAAATTGTAAATAATATAAAAGGGATAAATAGAGTTGTTTATGATGTAACTTCCAAACCACCTAGTACAATTGAATTAGAATAATGAGTAAAAAAAATAATCTTACAAGCGAACTTAATCCAAGCCTTGTAATATTAAGAGATAATAAAGCAAAATGGTATTTACCCGAAACTAGACGAAAAGGATATAGAAATTTACACAAAATAAATAGATATGGTCTTTTGTTTAGATCTGATTTGGTACTAAAACTAACTACAAATTATAACAAAGATATCGAAGAAAAGACTTCTGTTAAAAAAATGACTAACCACAAATATTTTTGTTCTTTGTTAGTTGGAAAAAATCAAGAAATTTTATATGAAAAATATGCTAGTGATTTTTCAAAATCTCAGCCACAAACAATAATGTCAATTACAAAAATGTTTATTAATTTATTTATTGGAGAACTTTTAGAAAAGAAAATGATAGATTTAGATAAAAATATATCTCACTATCTAACTGATATTGGAACTGGTTATGCTTCTGCAAAGATTCAAGATGTTTTGAACATGAATATAGATAATTCATACTCAGAAGATTATACTGATCCATATACATCATCTTATTTACATGAGTCAGTAATCGGTTGGAGGCTTCCAAAAGACCTAGAAGATATAGAAACTCAGGAAAGATATTTAAATAAAATTGAAGCAAAAAAAGATAAAGATCTTTTCAATAATTCAGAATTTTCTCATTATAAATCTGCCAACACAGATGTTCTAGGACTTTTAGTTGAGAAAGTTAGCGGCAAACCATTAAGAGATTGGTTAATTTATGCAGTTGAGGCCGCAGGGTTCGAAGATGCACTTTATATGGGAACGGATAGAAATCATACTCCATGGATAGCAGGAGGCGGGTGTTTGATTTCAAGAGATTTTTTAAGATATGGATTATTATTTTCGAGAAAAGGACAAGGAGTAGGAAATAGAAAAGTTGGCTCAGCCCTCTTTATAGATCAGACACTTAAAAATCAAGGCACAAAGTATATGGAATTAAAAAAAGATAAGTTTTTATATTATTCAAATTCTGTAATGAAATCTGGAGATTGGATTGGTCATTCAGGATTGGGAGGACAGTTTTTAGCAGTAAATTTAAAAACTGGAATTGCTGCTTCTTATTTTTCTGTAATTGACACTCCTTCCGGAACTGATGAAAAATATAAAGCAGATATGATTAATATGCTTGATGAAATAGTAAATGAGAATTATTAAATTAAATAAATATGCAGGAAAAAATAAAAAAAATAATTAATAAAAAAAATAAATCTAAAATTATTTGTCTTACAGCCTATTCAAAAAATGTTGCTGAAGCTATAGATCCATTTACTGATATTGTTTTAATTGGAGATTCGTTAGGATCAGTTCTTTACAATTATAACACCACTAGAAATGTTACGCTTCATACAATGATTGAGCATTCAAAAAGTGCACGCCAAGGAATAAAAAAAAGCTTAATGGTAGTAGACATGCCATATAAAACGTATAAAAATAAAAACGTAGCTCTTCGAAATGCAAAAAAAATAATTAAACAAACCAAATGTGACGCAGTTAAACTTGAAGGAGGATCTTCAATTTCAAATGTAATAGAGCATTTAGTTAAAAATAAAATTCCTGTTATGGGACATCTAGGGATTTTGCCTCAAAGTGTAAAAGAAAAATTTAAAATTAAAGGTAAAGAAAAAAGAGAAAGAAAAAAAATTTTAAATGATGCTAAGCTATTACAAAAAAAGGGAGTATTCTCTATTGTCTTAGAATGTGTAGAAAAAACACTTTCAAAAGAAATTACTAAAATATTGAAAATACCAACTATTGGCATCGGTTCTTCTCAATATTGTGATGGACAGGTTTTGGTAATTGATGATTTAATTGGATTAAATGAAACAAAAATAAAATTTGTTAAAAAATTTGGTAATATTAAAAAAAATATTAGTGAAGCTGCATGCAAATTTAAAAAAGATGTATTAAGTAAAAAATATCCTACAAAAAAACATTCGTATTAAAAATATTTTATAAAATTTTCATTTATTTTTAAAATTTCCAAGTCTGCAAGACCAGCAATTATTAATTGAATTGCTACTAATAAAATAAAACTTAAACCTATATAAGCTATCCAAATATTTTTTTGAACATAGTTGGCTAGATAAGTTGCTAAGGCTCCAGTTAGTAAAACAGATAAAACAAGACCAAATATCATAAATTCAAAATATCCTTTTGCTGCACCAACAACTCCTATGACGTTATCGAAACTAATAGTGATATCTGCAAGTAAAACTTTATAAACACTATCTATAAAAGAAGGCTCTTTAGATTTTTTTGTTGGTGATTTTATTTTTTTAATTTCAAATAAATCTTTTCTAAGATCATTAACTATCCATATTAAAAGAAATCCACCAAGAATTTTTATAAAATAATATTCAAATAAATATGTAGCAAATAATGCAAATATAATCTTAAATACAAAAGCTCCAGCTACACCCCAATATATTATTTGTTTCCTATTTTTTGGAACAAAGTTTGCAGCAATCAATCCAATAATTATTGCATTATCTGCTGCTAAAATTATATCAATGAATATAATTTGAGTTAATATTATGAGTTCTTCTATCAATATAACCCAATAATACAAAAAAAATAAAATAATTCAAACTAATCAGGTTTTAAATTTATATTGATTTAATTTTATATACATAATTAAATACGTTTATATAAATGGAGGAAAAATGAAATTAATCAAATATTTAATTACTTCAATTATTTCATTACTTTTTTTAATAAATTTTTCGTTTGCCGAAAAATGGGATATGGCGTTAGCATATGGTGCTGGCAATTTTCATTCGGCTAATGCAACAGAATTTGCTAAAAATGTAAGCGAAAAAAGTGGAGGAAAATTGACAATTGTTACTCATCCTGGTGGATCTCTTTTCAAAGGTGGTGAAATTTTTAGAGCTGTAAGAACAGGACAGGCTCAGATTGGTGAAAGATTTATGTCAGCTTTAGGAAAAGAAGACCCATTACTAGAGATAGACTCACAGCCATTTCTTGCAACATCTTATGATGATGCAATGAAACTTTACAAAGCTTCAAAGCCAGAAATAGTAAAAGGTCTTGATGCAAAAGGTCTTGTATTTTTATATGCAGTTCCATGGCCAGCACAGGGTCTTTACAGCAAAAAAGAAATTAACAGTGTTGCTGATCTTAAAGGGTTAAAGTTTCGAGCATATAATTCTGCAACAATAAGAATTGCTGAACTAACTGGAATGGCACCAACGAAAATCGAAGCAGCAGAGATAAGTCAAGCTTTTTCAACTGGAGCAGTAGAAAGCATGATTACTTCACCAACAACAGGTAAGAATAAAAAAATCTGGGAAAATGGTGTAGGATATTTTTATGATATTGCCGCTTGGTTTCCAAAAAACATGGTGATTGTTAATAAAGATGCATGGAATAAACTTGATGCTGATACTCAGAAACTTGTAATGAAAGAGGCTGCTATAGCAGAACGTAAAGGTTGGGACTTATCAAAAAAAGGTAATGTTGCTGATAAAAAAGCTTTAGCTGACGCAGGAATGAAAGTAGAAAAAGTAAATTCTGCTCTTCAAAGTCATTTCCAAGGAGTAGGAGCAACAATGTCTAAAGAATGGGCAGAGCGAGCAGGTTCTCGTGGTGCTTCAGTTCTATCTGCTTATAAATAATATTAATTAATTTAAAAAGGCCGTATAATTAAACGGCCTTTTTATTATGCTTTGTAAAATTCATAATTATTTAAAAGCCCTCTATAGGTTGTCTGGATATTTTGCAGCCTTTTTTTTGGTACTAGTTGCAGTATTTATTTTAACCGGTATCGCATCAAGAATTTTTGGTTTTTATATTAGAGGTCTAGCAGAATATTCTGGATACTGTATGGCTGCAGCATCATTCTTTGCATTAGCCTATACATTTGTAGAAGGTGGTCATATCAGAATAACTTTATTTTTAGAAAAAGTTTCTCCTACCAAAAAAAAATTTTTAGAAATTTGGTGTTTAATTATTTCTAGTTTGTTTTCTGGATATATGGCTTTTTATTTTCCTAAAATGTTATTTATTTCATACAAGTTTCAAGAAAGAAGTGAAGGTGCAGATGAAATCTTAATTTGGATACCTCAAACAAGTGTTTCTATAGGTTCTTTAATATTTTTTATAGCTGTTTTTCATCAATTAATTTTAAAAATATTAGGTAAAAATTATGACTGAAATCTTTTTAACAATTTTTTTTATAAGTATTTTATTATTTTTTTTAGGCACAGGTATTTGGGTAGCTATAAGCATGATAGGAGTTTCTGCTATTGGAATGATTATTTTTACTTCAAGACCTGTAGGAGATGCTATGGCAACTACAATTTGGGGAACATCTTCGTCATGGACGCTAACCGCTCTTCCTTTGTTTGTCTGGATGGGTGAAATTCTATTTAGAACAAAATTGTCTAAAAACTTGTTTGAAGGTCTGTCCCCTTGGATGCAAAAGTTACCTGGCGGTCTAATTCATGTAAATGTTGTTGGTTGTGCATTGTTTGCAGCAATATCAGGTTCTTCAGCTGCTACTGTTGCTACAGTTGGAAAAATGTCTATCCCAGAACTGAGAAAAAGAAATTATCCAGAAAAAATTTTACTAGGAAGTTTAGCGGGATCAGGAACACTGGGATTATTGATACCTCCTTCAATTATTTTAATAATTTATGGAGTTACCGTTCAGGAGTCCATTGCAAAATTATTTATAGCAGGAATTTTACCAGGAATAATGATTGCAATAATATTCATGCTATATGTGATCATTTGGTCTTTAATGAATAAAAAAATTATGCCAAAATCATTTGAAAGTTTTACTTTAATTGAAAAATTAAACAGATCCAAAAAACTCTTGCCAGTTATAATTTTAATTTTAGCAGTTATTGGATCAATATATACAGGTATAGCTACAGCAACCGAAGCAGCATCTCTTGGGGTAGTTGGCTCTTTAATACTTTCATATTTTCAAAAAAGTTTAACTTTAGAAACTTTTAAAAAATCTTTGCTTGGTGCAACCAAAACATCTTGTATGATTGCTTTTATTTTGGCTGGTTCATCTTTTTTGTCACTTGCAATGGGATTTACTGGACTTCCAAGAAACTTGGCAATTTGGATAGAAAGTATGCAACTGTCTCCATATGTATTAATTTTTGTATTAATGGTTTTTTATATTATTTTAGGAATGTTTCTTGATGGCATATCCGCTGTAGTTTTAACAATGGCTATAATCGAGCCAATGATTAGACAGGCAGGTTTTGATATGATTTGGTTTGGTGTATTTTTGGTAGTTGTTGTTGAAATGGCGCAGATCACTCCTCCCGTTGGTTTCAATCTATTTGTTTTACAAGGAATGGCAAATAAGGATATGGGTTATATTGCTAAAAGTGCTTTCCCTTTATTTTTATTAATGATTTTAGCAGTTATAGTAATAATTATTTTTCCTGAAATTGCCTTGTGGCTTCCAGAGCAAATGGTTCAAAATTTAAATTAACTAAATTTTTTCATTTTATTTAATGGTTTTAAAATAAGTCCATTTTCAACCAAATTATCTTTAATAGATTTTGCAGTTGCTAAAGAACTTTCATTGTCGCCATGAATACAAACTGAGTCAATTTCACAATTTATTTTTTTTCCAGAATAACAATTTAATGCCTGATTTTTTACCATATCCAATACATGTTTTTTAGCTTCCTCAGGATTGGTAATTAAAGCATGTGACTTAGATCTTGAAACTAAATTACCATCATCTTCGTAGTTTCTATCTGCAAATATTTCACAGGCGATATTCATATTTAATTTCTTTGCAGCTACTTCCATTTTAGAACCAGTAGGGACTAGATAAATCAAATTTTTATCTATTTCATAAATTGCTTTTGCAATTGTTGAAGCTAATTCAATATCTTCACATGCCATGTTATTTAAAGCACCATGAGGTTTAACATGAGTAACAATTTCACCATATTTAGAGGCTATATTTTGTAAAATAGCATATTGATCAATTATCAACTTTCTTATTTCTACAGAAGATAAATTCATTCTTTTTCTTCCAAAATTCTCAGGATCATCAAAAGAAGGATGAGCTCCAATGCTAACTTTATTTTTTTTTGAAATTTTTATTACTTGATTCATGGACTGATCATCACCAGCATGATATCCGCAGGCAATATTAGCTGAGTTAACAATATCTAATAATTTAGGGTCGTTATGGTTTGAATGGTGTTTTGATTTTTCACCTAAATCACAATTTATATTAATTTCCATACTTATAAATTTGAATTATAACATGACATGTTAAAAAATATATCAAATCTTGGTGACTCAGCTTTATATTGTGATTTTGGCAATCAAATTAATAGAAAAACCAACTCACATGTAATTATGTATTTTAAAAATTTACAAAAACTAAATTTAAAAGGCATTACAAATATTACTCCATCTTATAATAAATTAATTATCTCATATGATTTATCAATTATAAATTTTCAAGATTTAAAGGAAAAAATAAAAGATTTAAAATTAAAAGAAACCGAAACTAAAGAGGCAAAAATAATTAAAATACCTATCTGTCTAGATGAGGAGTTTTCACTAGATTTAAATAGATTGTCCGAAAAGTTAAAAATTGAAAAGGATAATATTATTCATTCTTTTCTTAGCAAAGAATATTTTTGCTATATGACAGGCTTTATTGCCGGAATGCCTTTTTTAGGAGATATAGATTCCAAAATAAGATTTCAAAGACTAGAAACACCAAGAGTAAAAGTTCCAAAGGGCTCTGTGGGAATAACGGAACAGTTTTGTAATATTTATACTTTCGAAAGTCCAGGTGGATGGAACATTATTGGAAATACACCAATAAAAGTTTTTGATAAATTTAATGAAAAAAATCCTACAATAATTAATTCGGGAGACAGAGTCACATTTTATAAAATTAACAAAGATGAATATTTAAAATTTAATGAATAAAGCATATTTTGAACTTATAAGAGCAGGTATTCATACTACTTTACAAGATTTAGGTAGAAGCAATCAATACCACATAGGAATACCTTTTAGCGGTTCTATGGATAAAAGAAATTATTTAATTAGCAACAAATTAGTAGGAAATAAATTAAATGAAGCATCATTAGAATTTGCTTATCAAGGTCCACTGATGAAATTTAATTTAGGAAAAATAACCTGTGTAATCACAGGAAATGTAACTTTTAATATTATTAGAAAAAATTCCAAAATTGACAAAGGAATTTGTTACCAAACTTTTGAGCTTAACGATGGAGATCAATTAGATATTATATCAACAAATAAATCAGTTTATGGATATTTTTCAATAAAAAATGGTTTTGTTGGAGAATATATTTGGAAAAGTTATTCAGTTAATACAAAAGCAAAAATTGGATCAAATAATGGAGAAAAATTTAAAACTAATCAAAAAATTTTTATTAATAAAGATGAAAGCATATCTGATCTTAAAAGAATTGATTATTTAAATTCAAAAATTGAATACATTAGAGTATTAAAAGGCACTAACTTTAATTTTTTTTCTGAACAAGCTAAAGAAATTTTTTTCTCAAAGGAATTTACTGTATCAAAACTTACTGACAGAATGGGAATGAGACTTGAAGGACCAAAGATAGAAAATCTAGCTGAAACCAATATTAGATCAGAAGGATTAATAAAAGGCGTTATCCAAGTTCCTGCAGATGGTAATCCAATAATCATGTTGTCTGATCATGGTACAATTGGAGGTTATCCAAAAATTGCTACTGTTATATCAGCTGATTATGATAGATTAACTCAACTAACTCCAGGTTCAAAAATCAAATTTAAATCAGTTGAATTAGAAGAAGCGGAAAATCTTTATAAACTATACGAACTAGAAACAAAAAATATTTTAAATAAAATAAGATGATTTTTTTAAACAAAATACCAGGACCATTTTTGGTTTTTTTAGGAGCGTGCACTTTAAGTTTTGGTGGATTAATAGTTAAATCATTTGAAGGAGCAAATCTTTGGCAAATTTTATTCTGGAGATCTATATTTTTTTCAATTGTTGTTTTGTTTTTTTTAATAATAACTCATAAAAAAAATTTATTTGCCTCTATATATAAAGTGGGTCTGCCAGGATTTTTTGGTGGCATGATTTTATCTTGTGGTTATGCAGGCTATGTTTTTGCAATGTATAATACAACTGTAGCAAATGCTAATTTCATTATCCAAACTCAAACAATTTTTCTAGCTATATTTGGATATGTATTTCTCAGGGAAAAAATATCTAAATTTACTCTAGGTTCCATATTCCTTGCTTTTGGCGGAATATTTTTAATGCTTGGGGGTTCTTTAACTGCAGGACAAATGACTGGAAATGTTGCTGCATTTATTATGCCAATTTCTTTTGCAGTTCTAATATTAACTGTAAGAAAATATCCTAATGTAGACATGATACCACTCCAATTAATTGCCGGAATAGGTGCTGTTATAATAGGATATTTATTTTCATCAAAAATTATTATTTCTTCACATGATATATTATTAGGATTTGTAGCAGGCTTTTTCCAGGTGGGTCTTGGATTTATATTTATAACAATTGGTGCAAAAACTACCCCTTCAGCTTTAGTTGGAATTATTATGTTAACTGAAGCTATATTAGGACCTCTTTGGGCTTGGTTATTTATAGATGAAACTCCACCTTTGGTTGTTTTATCAGGAGGTGCTATTGTTTTATCAGCAGTACTATTACAATTTTTTAACCGAAAAATTGTAAAATAATTTTTTGTGTTGTTAAAATTTTTCTCAAATTATGATATAAATAAGAATGTCTTTAATTAAAGACCTATCAAAAGAAAAAAAACAAGTAGACGTCAAAATTAAAAAGATAATAAAAACAAGACTAAACGACAGAACTTCAGATTCTTGGGTTAGTTTAAGAGCATTGAAGAAGAAAAAATTAGCTCTTAAAGACAAAATTGCTTCAATAACTAAAACACACTAATTTAGTTATTTAATTTGGCGTTATTTGTACAGGAAACTATTAATTTAGTTGGAAGAGTTTTTTTTAAAAAAATTAATTTCCAATTGATTTCATCCCTTTTTTTATAAGTTTTTATTTAATGATTCCATATTTACTTTGGTGTTGTTATGCATTATTTCTTAACTCAACTTTACTTTATTTAAATTAAAATGGATGATGTAGTTATAGTAGGTGGTGGAATAATTGGTACTGCTACAGCATATTTTTTGTCAAAAGAGGGTAGAAAAGTAAAAGTTATTGAGAGAGACCCAACTTATAAGCAAGCTTCATTTCCATTATCCCTAGGTGGTTTTAGAAGACAATTTTATCAAAAGGAGAATATTTTATTAGGTAAATTTGCTAGGGAATTTATATTTCAGATACCTGAAATATTAAAAACTGAAAAAAATCCAAACCCTACAGCTAGCATGGTTCCAAATGGATATTTATTAATGTTTGGACCTGATGATGCTGAAGAACAATATCGTGCTTTAGAAAACCACAAAGCGTGCGATGCTGGTACAAAAAATATTAAAGGTTCAGAATTATCAAAAATATTTCCATATATTAATAATGAGGGTATAGAAACAGCAACTTTTACCGATAATAAAACTGAAGGTTGGATTGACCCATTTATGTTTCATAGTGCTCTAAAAAGTAAAGCAATAGAGCTTGGAGCTGAATTTGTAAAAGGTGATATTAAAAGTCTTTCAGAAATTAAAGCTAAAACAATCATCTCTGCAGCAGGATGTTGGACAAAAGAATTATTGGATGACATACCTGTTGTCCCTCAAAAACATACAGTTTTTAGAGTAAAGTGCCCTAAACATATTCCAGAAATGCCTTTAACTGGTGACTTAACCACAGGAGTATATTGGAGACCAGAAGGAAAAGAATATTTAGCTGGATCACCGAATTCAGTTTTTGATGCAGAAAACCTTGAACCTGCATGGAATGATTTTGAAGAACTGGTTTGGCCAGCTCTTGCAAAAAGAATTCCAGTTTTTGAAGAATTAAAACTGACCGGTGGTTGGGCAGGATATTATGATTGTAATAAGCTAGACAACAATGCAGTAGTTGGAAAACATCCCAAGTACGAAAATGTTTATTTAGCATCAGGGTTTACTGGAAGAGGATTGATGCAAGCACCCGGTATTGGAAGAGCATTAACTGAATTAATTACAACCGGATCATATCAGACTATAGATATTAGTGATTTTGCAGTTGAAAGAGTCCTGGATAATAATGCTAGACCTGAACCTTACGTTTTATAAAGTTATTATTAAGTTCCACAAAAAGTTTGATATTTTTTATTCCCCATAGGAGCGGGGGATTGATATTCAATATTCTCTTGTAGTTTTTCATAAGGTGTTTCTAAAACTTTAATTAATTTTTTTAATGGAGATAAATCATTATTATTAGCAGCTTCTAAAACTTCTTCAACTTTATGATTTCTTGGAATTATTAAAGGATTAGCTGATCTCATTAATTTTAAAAATTTTTCAGGAGTATTATTATTTAACTTTAATCTTTCTTCCCATCTTTTTTTCCAAATAATAAAATTTTTATCACTATAAATTTTATTTTTTTGAACATTGTCATTCATTAAAACGCAAAATGTGTTGGTATAGTCAGCTTTATTTTTATGCATCCATGTTAATAGATCTAATATTAAAACTAGATCTTTTGGATCTTGACCAAATAAACCTAGCTTATCTCTCATCATGTTGATCCATTTAATCTCATAATTTTTGTCAAAATCATTTATAGTTTCAGTTGCAATTTCAATTGCCTTATCTTTGTTTGGATCAATTAGAGGTATTAAACATTCAGCAAATCTTGCTAAATTCCATTTTGTAATACTTGGTTGATTAGAATAAGAGTATCTTCCAAATTGATCTATGGAACTAAATACTGTTTGTGGATCGTAAGTGTCCATAAAAGCACATGGACCATAATCAATTGTTTCTCCAGAAATAGCCATATTATCTGTGTTCATAACACCATGAATAAAACCAACTCGCATCCAATTGACCACCAAATTTGTTTGTTGTTCAATCAAAACTTTTAATAATTCAAGTGCTTGGTTTTTAGATTGTTTAATATTTGGGTAGTGTCGATTTATTGTATAATTGATTAAGGTTTTTAATTCATTTTCTTTTTTTCTTGTAGCTATAAATTGAAATGTACCTACTCGTAGATGGCTAGATGCTACTCTTGTTAGTATAGCTCCTTGTAATGTCTTTTCTCTTATTACATCTTCACCTGTTTTAACAACAGCTAAACTTCGCGTTGTTGGAATATTTAAAGTGTGCATTGCTTCGCTGATGATATATTCTCTTAACATTGGACCTAGTGCAGCTCTACCATCCCCATTTCTTGAAAAAGGTGTTTTTCCCGATCCTTTAAATTGAATATCAAATCTTTCGTTGTTTTTTGAAATATGTTCACCCATCAAAACTGCTCTGCCATCGCCAAGCATAGTAAAGTGACCAAATTGATGACCCGCATAAGCTTGCGCTATAGCTTCAGAGCCTTCAGGCAATGAATTTCCAGAAAATAATTTTGATAACTCTTTTTTGTCTATTAATGAAAAATTTAATCCTAATTCTTCAGCTAAATTGTAATTAAAAATGGTTAGCTCTGGAGATTTTACTGGTATAGGAGATATTTTAGAGACAAAAGACTCAGGTAAATTTGAATAAGTATTGTCAAAACACCAACCAATGGTCATTTTAATAATTAACCAACTTCTGCTTGTTTTTCCTTAGGCTTAATTTCTGTTTTAAACTGATTAGATATTTTTTGAACTTCCACTGAAGAAACCTTATATTCTGCACATTTAGTTTCCTCGTCTTTTCCATGACCAGTAACCATATTTACCATGTGCTCAGGGAAATGAAATGTTGTAAATACTATTCCTTCTTTAACTTTATCTGTTACTTCTACTTTTAAAGCCACTTCACCTCTTCCAGAATAAAGTCTACCAATATCACCTGTATTTAATTCTCTCTTTTTTGCATCATTAGGATGGACTAATAAAACATCTTCATTACAAAGATCTATATTGTTTGTTCTTCTCGTCATTGTTGCTGCATTATAGTGTTGAAGAACTCTACTTGTAGTTAGAATAAGAGGATATTCTTTTTTATTTTCTCTAATTTCTGTACTCTCTTTCCAATCAAAATATTTTAACCTACCTTTACCTAATTGAAATTCTTTTTCATGAAGTATTTTGGTATCAGTTCCGTCTTCTTTAACTGGCCATTGTAAACCTAGTTTACCTAATCTTTCTCTAGTAATACCTTTAAAGAAAGGAACAATATCTGCAATTTCAGCTAAAACTTCATCTGCATCATAAGTTTTTTGTTCGTAGCCAAGTTTTTGCATCATATCTGTAACTATAACACCATCTGGTTTTGTACCAGGAAGAGGTTTTGCCGCTCTGTTTACTCTTTGAACTCTTCTTTCTGTATTTGTAAAAGTTCCATCTTTTTCTAGAAAAGTTGTACCTGGCAAAACTACATCAGCATATTTTGCTGTCTCACTCATAAATATTTCTTGTACAACTAAAAGATCCAAAGCTTCCATTGCTTGAATTACATGATTGCTATTAGGGTCTGTTTGGACAATATCTTCTCCAATAATCCATAAACCTTTAACTTCTTTATTTATTGCCGCATCAAATATTTCTGGAATTTTTAAGCCAGCTTTAGTTGGATGAACTACTCCATATTTTTCTGTATAAAAATCTTGTATTTTTTGATCAGCAACTGGAAAATAGCCTGCACCTTGATGAGGTTGGCAGCCCATATCAGCGGCACCTTGAACATTGTTTTGCCCTCTTAATGGATTTACTCCGACACCCCTTCGTCCAATATTTCCAGTTATCATTGCAAGATCTGCAATTAGCATTACTGTTTTAGAGCCTTGTTCATGTTCAGTTACACCCAAACCATGAAACTCCATAGAATTTTTTGCAGTTGCGTATGCAATGGCAGATTCTTTAACCATTTGTTTATCTACACCTGCAACTTTTGCCAATTGGTCGATATCTAAACTATTAATATGTTCAAAAAATTTATCAAAACCTTCCGTTCTATTTTCAACAAAATCTTTTTTATAAAGATTTGATTTAACAATGAAGTAAAGCATCATATTAAGTACAGCTACATTTGTTCCTGGTCTAAGTCTAATATGATAATCTGCTAATTTTGCCAATTCTGTTTCAATTGGATCAAGAACAATCAGCTTTTTTCCCTTCATAACTTGTTGTTTAATTTTTGCACCAGTTACTGGATGAGCATTAGTTGGGTTTGCACCAATTACTAAAAATAAATCTGCATGATAGATATCTTCTGTGGAATTTGTTGCAGCACCTGTTCCAAATGTTTGCTGCATACCCCAAGCAGTTGGTGAATGACAAATTCTTGCACAGCAGTCAATGTTGTTTGTTCCAACCACTGCTCTAATCATTTTTTGGAAAACATAATTTTCTTCATTTGTACATCTAGCTGAAGAAATACCTGCTATAGCATCAGGTCCGTTTTCCTTTTTAATTTTTTCTATTTTCTTTTTAATGAAGTCATAAGCCTCATCCCAAGAAGCTTTTTCAAATTTACCATTTCTCTTTATCAATGGGCTTCTAAGTCTATCAGGGTGATCATAAAAACCAAAAGCATATCTTCCTTTTACGCAAGTATGACCGGCATTAACTTCAGTTTCTTTTGGAGTATCAATTGAAACAACTTTACCATCTTTTACAGAAGCTTCTAAGTTGCAACCAACACCACAATAAGAACAAGTAGTTCTAACTTTATGGTCATAACTTGCAGATTTTGATGCAAAGACATCCGAAATAGCATCAGTTGGACAAGTGTGAGCGCAAGCTCCACAAGATACACATGACGAGTCTCCAAATAACATATCGTTATCTGTAGTTATTCTAGATTCAAATCCTCGACCAGTCATTGTAAGAACAAAAGATCCTTGTATTTCATCACATGCTCTTACACATCTTCCACAGTTTATACAGTTGTCTAAATTCATTCTCATATAAGAATGAGAAGTGTCTTTTGGGATTCCTTTATGTTGTTTTGGTTTGTTATATCTATGTTCTTTAATTCCAAGGTCATTAGCAACATCTTGGAGTTCACAATTATTATTAACTTCACAAGTTCCACATTCCATTGGATGATCTGTTAAAACTAGTTCAACAATATTCTTTCTTAAATCTGTTAAACCTTCATTGTTTGTAAAAACGTGCTGGTTTTCTCCAATTGGAGTATGACATGATGCAACAACTTTTGTTGGGCCATCTTTCTTTAATCCTACTTCTACAGAACAAACTCTACAAGCTCCATAGGGAGCAAGATTTGGATCATCACATAAAGTAGGCACTTGTTTTTCACCTAAGTAACTTTTTACAAATTTTAGAATGGATGTATGTTTTGAACTTATATCGTAAGGTTTTCCATCTATATAGGCTATTTTTCTCTTTTCCGCAGACATAAAAATTTTAAGCTTTTATATCACTTTTTATTTCATCCCCAAAATATTTTAGAATGTTGCTAATTGGCACTGGTATTGCTCCGCATAGAGCACATAAGCAGCCTTTTTTCATAGTTTCCAGTAGCTCATTTAATAGCTTTAAAGGAATTTTATTTTCTTTTTTTTTCCCCTGGTCAAACATTTCTTTTCCTCTATAAGAACCCAATCTTCCTGGAAAACATTTTCCACAAGATTCTTCAGCAGTAAATTCAAACAAATGGTGAATATAATCAAACATTTTAAAATAATTTGGAATACTAACTACACTTGCATGACCTAACATAAAACCAGCTTTTGTAAATTCTTGAAAATCTAGATTTAAGCTTTCAGCTATCTCGAGTGGTACAACTCCTCCAAGAGGACCCCCAATTTGAAATGCTTTAACAGGCTCTTTAAAACCGCCTCCTATTTCATGAAATATTTTTTTCATAGGTGTGCCCATGTCTATTTCATAAACACCAGGATTATTGAAAAAACTATCTAAACAAACTAATTTTGTTCCAGCAGATTTTTTATTACCTATTGATGAAAATTTATCAGCGCCATTTAATAATATTCCAGTTGCTGCTGCTAATGTTTCTACATTATTTACAACAGTTGGTTTTTTATAAAGACCTTCTGTTACTGGAAAAGGAGGTCTAACATCAACTTCTGCTCTTCTTCCTTCTATTGAAGCAATTAATGCAGTTTCTTCTCCACAAATATATACCCCTTGTCCAATACAAATATTTAATTCAAAACTAAATTTTGTTCCCAATATATTTTTGCCCAAAAGTTTTTTATCTTTAAGCCCATTTATGCAGCCATTGATAGATTCTATTGATTTTGGATATTCTCCTCTAATATATAGAACACCTTCATCACTACCAATAGCATATCCACATATCATCATCGCAAATAATACTTTAAGAGGTTGATCTTCTAATAAGTATCTATCTGAAAAGGCGCCAGAGTCACCTTCATCTGCATTACAGACAACATATTTTTTTTCAGAATTAGTTTTACTGCAAAAATCCCATTTCATTCCTGCAGGGAAGCCAGCTCCACCTCTACCTGTGAGATTTGAAGATAATAAAAAACTAATTATTTCTTTTTTATCAATTTTAATAAACTTATCTAGATTCACTTTAAATTGATCAATGTTTGATAATTTATCATCCATTAAGAAGCTTGTTGTAGCAAAACTTTTTGAAAAAAATTTTTCCTGATCAATTTTTTTACCTTTAACTATTTGATCAATTTTACTTATGTCGTTGCCTGCATAATTTTCACCATCATAATGAAAAGCATGATTTTCGTAACAATGACCTAGGCAAAACATTTCTCCAACTTTGTCATTACCAAGTTTTTCTTGTAATTTTTTCTTTAAATGTTCTTGTGTGCCAGCACACATACATGCACTTCCATTACAAACAAAAGCCTTTTTTGCTCTATGCTCTGGTCTTAAAAATTCATAAAAACTTTCTGCACCATGAACTGTGGATACTCCAACATGGTATTTGTCAGCAATTTCTTTTATTTCCGCAATACCCTCGCCACTTTTTGACGAAAGTGAACTATCTGACATTTTTTGAAAAAGATTATTTTTTAATCCTATTCTTCCAGATAATTTACTAATATTTTTTGACATCTATTTTTAAAATAAAACTCTTTCTTTATTTGTATATATATTAAAACTATTTTTTTTTACAAAACCTAATAGTGTCATGCCAAATCGTTTAGCTAGATCTATAGCGAGACTTGTAGGTGCACCAACACCAGCCATTAGTCCCATATTTGACATTAGCCCTTTCTGAACTAATTCAAAATTTAGTCTACCTGAGCAAGCTATAAATTGAGAATTATTATCAATTAGTTTTTTTCTATGAGAGAATCCTATAAGTTTATCCAATGCATTATGTCTACCCACATCTTCTTTCGTGGAGATAACATTTCCATTTTCATCTATCAATGAACTTGCATGAATACTACCTGTTTTTGAAAATTCTGATTGTTCATTTATTAAAAGTTCTGGGTATTTTAAAATAATTTTTTTTGGTATTTTTGGAAAAGAAATATTTAATTTGTCTTTTTTAATTACCTCAACTGTTTCAAGAGAAGTTTTTCCACAAACACCACAAGAAGAGTTTGTTATAAAATTTTTTTTAATTTTCCCAATGCCTATGTTTTTTGTATTACTTATAGTGGCAACTATTTTATTTTGAATGTTAAAATCTCCTACTTTTTCACCTATTTTTTCTATATTTTCTATCTCAGAAAAATTTTCTACTATTCTTTCATTAAACAAAAAACCTGATATTAAATCCTCATCTTGTCCAGGAGTCCTCATTGTAATTGACAAATGTTCAGTTATCCATTTGCCATCTATTTTGTATTTTAGATTCATTTCAAGAGGTTCTTCCACTGAAACAAAATCTTTAACTTCTTCAACTGAACTATCTTTTGATTTTATGACATTATATTTTATGTTCATTTAGAAAGGATAATTTTTTTTTAATATAATTCGATTCAAAATTACTCCAAAAATTAATACAATAATAGAACCAGAAATAATTGGATTTATTATATAATCTAAAGAGACACTGCCCATTATTATAATTATTGGATTTCCGCCAGCCGGAGGATGAGATATATTAAGTATAATCATTAAAAAAACTCCTAAGCCGACTGCTAGCGGTATAATTAAATACAAAGGCAAAGGTATAAAATATAGAACAAACAATCCGGTTAAAGAAGCTATTAAATGACCAAAAAAAATATTTTTTGGATGTGCGAACGGGCTTTCGGGGTAACCATAAAGCAAAGCCATTGTAGATCCAAAAGAAGCAATTAAAAAAACTCCAAATTCAGTTTTGTATGTTAATAGGGTCAAAGCACCAATTGTGATAAAAGAAAAAAGACCAGCAATTAAAGCTTTGATAGCATTATTATTTTTCATATTATAATTTTAGTGCTTTTGAAAGAGTTTTAAAAGGCAACAATAAACATTCTTTTCTCGATATATTTTTTTTATCAAAAATTTGCTTAAATACATTCCATTCTTTAGGAAAAACAATATTTTCTTCAATAGAAAATTTTTTAACTATATTCAATAAGCTTTTCAAATTAATAATTGATTTATTTGTTGCGTTTCTTGACAATAGACTAACCGAGGCCTGACAGTATACACAAGACTTACACTGATATCCAAAATCTAAAATTTTTTCATCTTTTACATTTAAGCTTATTTCCATTTCATCTCCACAAATAGGGTTTTTAAACTTTGCGTTATGTGTATGATTTTTAACTATTTTGTTATTTTCAGTATTTGAAGCAATTTGTAAAATTTTTAAGTCCATTTATAATTCTTTTAATAAGCAATTAATGTTTTATATTTGTTTTAATGATTGAAAACAACATC
>Ga0066846_10000569_pt1 | contig 18343 bp, 16 predicted proteins | sample ETNtaG_33_FD_65489 | JGI IMG/M metagenome (GOLD analysis project Ga0066846, IMG submission 65489) | Marine microbial and viral communities from oxygen minimum zone, Eastern Pacific Ocean - ETNP201310SV76 | ecosystem: Environmental > Aquatic > Marine > Oceanic | place: Pacific Ocean: Eastern... | reverse complement strand
ATCATATGACTATCATTTTTTTTCCAAATGGCAATATGATTAATATTTTTACCTATATATTTTTTATCATTAATTTTTGTAACCATATACCTACCATCATCTAAAAATACAATTATATCATCAACATTAGAACATTTATCAACAAAGACATCTTTTGTTAATTTGGTTCCAATAAAACCGTCCTTTTTATTCACAAATAATTTTTTATTTGCTATTGATACACTTTTAACTGAGATTGAATCAAATTCTGAAATTTCAGTTCTTCTTAATTTATCTTTTCCATATTTATTTAACAGATGTTCGTAATATCTTATAGTATATTCAACAATATGCTTAATATCATTATTCAATTCTGCTATTTCATCTTCTATATATTTAATATTGTTTTTTTGTTTTAACTTATCATACTTAGTTATTTTTTTTATTCTAATCTCTGTTAGTTTTGAAATATCTTCATTAGTTATTTCTCTTTCAAATTTATTTTCAAAGGGTTTTAATTTTTTAAAAATTGTATTCACAATTAAATCCCACGTATCACATTCTTCAATATCTCTATAAATTCTATTTTCAATGAATACTTTCTCAAGAGAAAGAATATGCCACTTTTCTTTTAGAACCTTTAATTTATAGTTAAGTTCAAGTTTTAAGAATTTCAATGAATTCTCTGTTGATATTTTTAACAATTCATTAACGGTAATAAATTCTGGTTTATTATTAACAATAACACAACAATTAGGAGAAACTGATATTTCACAATTTGTAAAAGAATACAAAGCATCTATTGTCATATCTGGAGATACTCCTTTTACTACGTTTATAATAATTTCAATTTCTTCTGCAGTATTATCTTCAATGTTTTTTACTTTTAATTTTCCAGAATTATTAGCTTTAACAATTGAGTCAATCAAATTAGTTGTTGTCGTATTATAAGGAATGCTTGAAATTTTCAATGTATGCTTATCAACAATATCAATATGAGCTCTAACTCTTACTTTTCCACCTCTTTTACCATTATTGTAATGAGTTACATCAATTAAACCACCAGTTTGAAAATCAGGAAAAATTTTAAATGGTTTTTCTTTCAATATTTGAATAGAAGATCTCAATAATTCATTGAAATTATGTGGTAAAATTTTTGTTGATAAACCAACAGCAATTCCTTCAGCACCTTGAGCAAGAAGCAAAGGGAATTTCATTGGGAGTGCAATAGGCTCATCTTTTCTTCCATCATACGAGGGATTAGTTTCTGTTATTGGCTTATTAAAAGCTACTTCAAGAGCAAATTCTGAAAGTCGTGCTTCAATATATCTAGGAGCTGCAGCTCTATCTCCTGTTCTAATGTCTCCCCAATTGCCCTGAGTATCAATTAACAAGTCTTTTTGTCCTAAATTTACTAATGCATCTCCTATTGCAGCATCACCATGAGGATGATATTGCATGGTATTACCAATAATATTAGCAACCTTATGATATCTTGAATCATGCATTTCCTTCATTGAATGTAATATTCTTCTTTGAACTGGTTTTAAACCATCTTCAATTTTTGGAACTGCCCTTTCTAATATAACATATGAAGCATATTCTAAAAACCAATCTTCATACATAGTTGAAATATTTCTATTATCTCTATTTTTATTTGACATTTATAAATTATCGACCATTAAATTTTCAATTATAAAATTTTGTCTATCTTGTGAATTCTTACCCATATAATAACTCAATACTTCTTGTATAGATGTATTTTCTCTAAAAATCACAGGTTCTAATTTTATATTGGAATTAATGAAATTCTTGAACTCACCTGGTGAAATTTCACCTAATCCTTTAAATCGTGTAATTTCTGGATTAGATGATAATGTATCTATAGCGCTGTTTTTCTCTTTCTCATCGTATGCATATATTGTTTTTTTCTTATCTCTTACTCTAAAAAGTGGTGTTTTCAAAATATAAACGTGACCATTTTTAACTATCTTAGGATAAAACTGCAAAAAAAATGTTAACAAGAGTAATCTAATATGCATTCCATCAACATCAGCATCAGTGGCAATAATTATTTGGTTATATCTTAAATTATCTAAACCGTTTTCAACATTTAGAGCATGTTGTAATAAATTAAACTCCTCATTTTCATAAACAATTTTTTTAGTTAAACCATAAGAATTAAGAGGCTTCCCTCTTAAACTGAAAACAGCTTGAGTTTTAACATCTCTAGATTTAGTAATAGACCCAGAAGCTGAATCGCCCTCAGTGATAAAAATTGATGTATTTAAACGAAGCTCATCATCAATATTGCTATCATTAAAATGAAATTTACAGTCTCTTAATTTCTTATTGTGTAAATTTGCAGTTTTAGCTCTTTTATTAGCAATTTTTTTAATACCTGATAATGCTTTTCTTTCCTTCTGAGATTGCAGGATTCTATTCAATAATTCATCTGAAACATCAGTATTTTTATGTAAATAATTATCTAAATGTTTTTTAATAAAATCATTAATAAAGATTCTAACTGTCAAACCTTCTTCATTTATATCAGTAGATCCTAATTTTGTTTTTGTTTGAGATTCAAAAATTGGATTTTGTATTCTTATACTTATCGAAGCTATTATAGATGCTCTTATATCGGATGCATCAAAATCTTTCTTATAATAATCTCTTACTGTTTTAACTATAGCTTCTCTAAATGCTGCTAAGTGTGTTCCCCCACTTGTTGTATTTTGACCATTAACAAAAGAATAATACTCTTCACCATATTGATAACCATGGCTTATAGCAGCTTCTATATCATTATCTTTTAAATGTATTATTGGATATGAAATCTTTTGATTTTCTGTATAATTAACAAGTAAATCCTTTAGACCATTTTCGGAGTAAAACTTTCTTTTATTATAATAAATTGATAGACCAGAATTTAAATACACATAATGTAATATTTGTGTTTCAACATAATCATTGATAAAATTAAATTTTTTAAAGATTTCTGAATCTGGAATAAATTCAACAATTGTTCCATTTTTTAAATCTAAATCATTAGATTCTTCTTTTTTAAATATTTCTCCACGATTATATACTAATTTTAAACTTTGATTATCTCTAATTGATTCTATTTGGAATTTTTCAGACAGTGCATTAACTGCTTTTGTACCAATACCATTTAACCCTACTGATTTTTTAAACACTTGAGAATCATATTTTCCACCAGTATTTATTTTAGACACGCAATCTTCTAATTTAGATAAAGGTATCCCTCTTCCATAATCTCTAATTTTTATTGTATTTTCAATTAATTGAACTTTAATCTTTTTCCCAAATCCCATTATAAACTCATCAATTGAATTATCTATAATTTCTTTAATTAATATATATATACCATCATCAATTGAAGAACCATCACCTAGTTTGCCAATATACATACCAGGACGTAGTCTAATATGCTCTTTCCAATCTAAAGATTTAATTGTATCAGCAGTATAATTAGTTTTATTGCTCATATTTATTTAATAGTGTAATAATTAACATATCCATAATTAAAAATTTTATCTAAAAATTCACCTCTACTATAATTTCTACTTAACAAACAATCTTTTTCATACAAACGCAATAGATGAAAATAGGTCAATAATTGTTCCATATGAAAATTCTTCAATTCAAATGCATGAACAAACAGATTTCTAGATTCACTTTCAGATAAAAATACATTTGATTCAAGTGAGCTAATTATAGTTTTTTCATCAAAATTATCAATATATGTATCTTGCAAAATTGTTATTTCAATATTCTTTAATAATTCTAAATAGAAAGCTATTTTATTTAAAGTTGAATCACCATTTATGTTATTTACAAATAAATCATATAAAAACAAAGATAGCCCTAATGTATAAAAATCATTTTTAATTGTTCTTAATTCATTATAATTACTATTTAATGAACCATATATATTATGCATAGAAAAAATTCTTTCAAAAATCAAATTTACTGAATAATAATCATTGAGTGGGTAAACATAGGAATTCTCATTTATTATAAAATTATTATTCAGGTAATAATAATCAGTTACAATTTCATGATCCTCTTTTAATCTAATAAATGATAATGTCGTATCTATTTCTTCTGAGCTAATTCCTTTATAAAAGTTAACTATTTTTTTATAATTGGAATCAATATTATCAATTAGATCAGTTTTAGAAAATGTATTAGATTTAATTTTGTTATTTACAACCCATTTAACAACATCTAAAGTATCAGAGCTATCCACCCATATTGGCTCATCATTAAAATTTAAATATATTTTAAGACTTTCATTAAATATCTCATGTTTTAATGTTTTACGTTTGTTCTTTAAATATGCAATACTTGTGTCGTAATTATAATCCTCATTACTAAACAATTCATCTATATATAAAGAATAACTATTAACATTATCTTCTAGATATTCAATATTAGATGAATAATTATAATCATAATTAGCCCAATTATTATACTTATTCAAGTTATATATTAATAAATCAAATAGATTATCTAAATCAATATAATTATCATCATTAATTGATAACTCTATTTTGATAAAATCAATATACCCTAATAAAATACTATAATTAGAATTAAATTCTTCTAATATAGTATTATTATAATCAGAATTAATTCTATCCTTTGAAATATCTAAATATTTAATCACATCAATTAAGTGTGTTTTTAAAGTTATTATTTTTTCAAAATCAACTCTATCACTATTATTTATTACATAAAATAAAGAATTATAAACATTTACAATAACATCATTAATATTAAAATCTAAAGTTTTATTATTTATATTTAATACATGAAGTTGATTAATAATTTTTATCAATATTTCATAATCAACTCTATTATTATACCTTAAATCATTTTTATTGATTTGGCTAAGTTCTAAATCAAATCTATTAATATCTTCAATATAGTCATTATTTAAAAGATTGCTCTTTACATTGAAATATGACAAGTCATAGTCAAATTTTTCTGTTATATGATTTTTATGATACCAATCTACAAATGCATCTTTTAATAGTGAAAAGTTTTTAGAGTTTTTTGAATTACAACTTATAATTATAAACAAGACAACTAAATATGTTTTGAAATTCATTACTTATGCCAACCTATATTTGATCTTAGTTTTTCTGAATAGGATTGTTCATTATTAAATTTTAAAAACTTAGCTGATACTGTTGATTTTTTAATAACTATATTAGATGAGTTTTTAATTATTCGTGATTCTTGACCATCAGCTGAAACCATAATATTAAAAGAATCTGGACATTTTACATTAATAATATCTTTATCATTTAAAATGATTGGTCTAGATGATAAAGTGTGAGGTGAGACTGGAGTTATAATATGACAATCTACATCATATGCAACAATTGGTCCACCAGCAGACAAAGAATAAGCAGTTGAACCTAACGGTGTAGAAATTATAAGCCCATCACATCTGTAAGTATTTAGGTATTTATCATTAATATTAACATTCAATGTTAATAATCTATTTAACTCGCCTTGATTAATGAATATTTCATTAAGTGCATAAATAGATTCTTTAGAATCTTCATTGCTTTCAAAAAAAGCTTCCAATAAAAACTTGTCATCGTAATTTATAGAGTCATATTCTAATATATTTTTCAATATATCTATATAATCTTCCATATTAAGCTTATTTAAAAAACCTAAATTTCCAATATGAATTCCTATAATAGGAATTTGATAATCATTCATACATCTTACAGCTGATAAAATAGAGCCATCACCTCCAATGCATACTACAAAATTAATAACATTATTTGGTTTATATAAATCTAAGAAATTATAAGATTCTTTGTTTACTGCTTCTCTTAAATTATTATCTATAAATAAATTATGAGATGTACTATTAAACAAAAGATTTAACTGTTCTACTATTAAAGTTAATTTTGGTTTATTTTTATTACCTGTACATAAAACATTCATTATTTTATCTTTTTCTTTTTAAAAATATTATTTTCCTTAACTAATAAAGTTATTTTATCATCAATATCATTCAATTTTTCTTTACAATACTTTGACAAATATGTTCCTCTTTCAAAAATTTCCAACATTTCTTCTAAGCTAGTTGAATTACCTTGAATTTTTTCACTTAATTGCTCAAGTTCTTCTAAAGCGTTCTCAAAATTTTTAGGTTCTTTTTCTTTTTTTTTAATCATTCAATTCCTTTATTTTTGCTTTTATATTTCCTCTAAACATATCAATACTTATTTTGTCATCTATATTTAAATCATCAAGATTTTTTATAATCTTATTATCTTTGCGTAAAATTGAATAACCAAGTTTTTTTATCTTATTATCATCATATTTTTTAAATATTTTTTCATTCGTACTAATAAGATTAAATAAAGTGTATTTTTTATTAATAATTAATCTATATAATAAATTATATATAAAAAGAACTTTTTCTCTTCTTTTAATTACAAAATCTGTTTCTAAATAATTTTTCAAAATATTACTTGAACTATCTACCCTATTTTTTCCATTTTCAAATAAATTCACTATTTCCAAATAAATTCTATCATAATCATAATTAATTTTATCTTTCAGTTTAGATGAAGAGATACAACATCTCTCTGCTGCTTCAGATGGTGTCGATGCTCTTAAGTCTGATACAAAATCAGATAACGTAAAATCTGTTTCATGTCCTATAGCTGAAATAATTGGTTTCTTAGATTTGAAAATTTGCCTAACTAATCTTTCATCATTAAAAATAGATAAATCTTCAATACTTCCACCTCCTCTAGCTAAAATAATAACATCAATATAATCTAACTGATTAAAATTATCAATAGATTCACATAAATTATCAATAGCAGCATTACCACTAACCCTTGAATTAATTAAAAATAATTTAACATAGGGTGATCTACGTTTAATAATATTTCTTATATCACTTAATACTGATCCTTCTAATGATGTTATTATTCCTATATTTTGCACATAGGTTGGAATTTTCTTTTTATAATTAGAATCAAACAACCCTTCTTTTTCAAGCTTGTCTTTAATTTTTGAATATTTAAGCCATAAATCTCCTTGACCCTTTAAAAAGATATTAGATACTCTAAACTGATAATTTCCTTTAAAAGTATATATATCAGCTGATCCATTTACAGCAACCTCCATCCCTTCAACAATATTTGGAGCTAATTGATAAGAACAGACACAAGATAATTCAGATTTTGAATCTTTAAGTGTAATATATGTATACCCAGAAGGATATTTTTTTAAAGATGAAATTTCACCAGTTACCCATACATTTGATAATTCTTTTTTCAGGATATCTGACGAATAATTATTTATTTGAGTTACAGTATATATTAATTGATTATTCATTATATAAAAAAGCCCATCCATAAATAAATATTTATAGATGGGCAAAAACTAAATCATAAAATAATTTTTATCTTACTTTCTTTTTATGTCTGTTTGAACGTAAACGTTTTTTACGTTTATGCGTATTCATTTTTTTCTTTTTTCTCTTTTTACCACAAGGCATAAATTAAAATCCTCTTATTATTGTTTTATTTACATACTCTTTTAAAATTTTTGATACTTTAAAAAATGGAATATAACGATCATCTAAATCAACAATTTCATTCGTTAGTGGATTTCTTGCTTTTCTTGCATTCCTTTTTTTTGTTATAAAACTACCAAAACCTCTTATTTCAATTTTTTCTCCTTTTGATAAGGAAGTTTTAATAGAATTAATAAAACTATCAAGAAATAACTCTACCTCAACATTTGTAAAACCAGTCTCTAAAGAAATCTTCTTAATTATATCTAATTTTGTCATATTTTATTAATTCATAATAAACATAGGAGTTAAATAATTTTTTATAGATAAATAATCATAAAAATTTATAAAATTATTTAAAAAACTATATTTTTCATATTCGGGATATACCAAATCTATATCTCCTGATATATTAGCTAAATTCTTTGATATGTTCAAAGCATCTTCGAAAGAACCAATTCTATCAACTAAACCTATTTGCATAGCTTGATTTCCTGTGAAAATTTGTCCTTGTGCATATTCTTTTAATTCACCTAATGAAATATTTCTCTGTCTAGAGACTTCAAGCATAAATTGGCTATGAAGATCATCTATCACTTCATTGAAATATTTATCATCATTTTCTGTATTATATCTATATGGACTACCAGAATCTTTATATTCACCACTTTTATAAGTATTGAAGTCAATTCCTAAATTATTTAATAAATTTTTAGCAATAGGATAACTCATAATAACTCCAATTGAACCAACTATTGATCCAGGATTAGTTACGATAATATCTGAACCAATAGCGATGTAATAACCCCCTGATGCAGCTATATTACTAACAGATGTAACAATTGGCTTTTTCTTATCTCTTTTTAATTGATAGACCTTTTCATAAATTTCCTGACTTGGAGCTACACTGCCACCAGGACTATTTATTCTCAATATAATTGCTTTAATATTAACATCTTTATTAAATGCATCTAATGCTCTTACAATTTTATCTGATTGAACAATAACACCATCAATATTTACAACTGCAATACTATTTTCATTAGTATCATTAGAATTGAAAATTATTAAAAAAAGTATAAATACTGAGAACAGAATAATGAAGGTTTTCTTTGATAAAAATTTTAAAATCATTTATAAATTACTAATTTTTGACCTACTTTTATAAAATCACCTTTTAAATTATTCCATTTTTTAATTTTTGATACCTTTGTTTTATACTTTACAGCTATCCTACTTAGAGAATCACCTCTTCTAACCTTATAAATATGCTTTGTAGGTTGTTTTTTATACTTAGACTTATCTCCTACCGGGATTTTAACTATCTTACCCATCCTTAGCGGCTTATTTCTATCTAGATTATTCAATTCACAAATAGCTGTTATTGTAGTATTGTGCCTTGTTGCTAACAACCAATAACTTTCTCCTGACTTAACTTTATGATTGATTACATATGTACCTTCAGATTTAGCCTCTGGTATTAATGCAAATAGTGAATCAAAAGAGGTATTACAACCAGATGGCATTTTAAATTTATATGGACTATTTCCATTTACATAAACAATATCTCTTAATAGTTCTGAATTGTATTGTTTTAAAATTTTAGTACTTATTCCACTACATTTAGAAATATCATCTATTTTAACAGATTTGTTTATATCAATAACATCCCATTCAAAGTACTCATCAGGATTAACTTTAAAATTATATTTCTCTGAATTTTTCGATATAAAAATTATTGCTAAAATACTTGGTATATAATTTTGAGTTTCTTTTGGTAAATTTTTAAGTTCCCAAAAATTTCTTTTATTGAAGTAATTAATATGTCTTTGAACTCTTGTCTCACCACAATTATATGCAGCAAAAGCTAAATACCAATCATCAAATTGTTCATGTAATCGTTTTAAATATTTACATGCTGCTCTTGTTGATTTCTCAATATCTCTTCTTTCATCTATGTAATAATTTTTTTTAAGTCCAAAAACTTTAGCTGTACTAGATATAAATTGCCATGGGCCCACTGCTGAAGCATATGATTTTGCATCAGTTTTCAAGCCACTCTCGACCATTGCAACATAAAATATTTCAGGAGGTAGTCCTTCTTCTTTCAATATAGGCAAAATAATTTCTTTAAATTTATCTTCCCGATTTAACCATTGTTGAATATAAGGTCTTCCTTGGTTTTGGTAGTATTTTATTATACTAGCAACCTGTTTATTATAAGTAATAGGGACATGACCTTCAATAATTTCAACAGTCTCTTCGATATCAATTATATCATATAAATTTTGACTATATATATACTCTTCTAATTTATCCTTAAATACTGCAGTAGATAAACCAGATTTAGTATGATCAACAGAGCTTACTTTATTATCATAATATTCAATAGAAGCCGATAATATATTTTGATATTTAACTTTAGCAATCTCAGGTACATTTTTACTTATCTCTTCCAATTGAGCTAGCGCTTTAAATAAATTATCAAAATAATACAATGTATTAATAGTATCACCTTTTAAATCTGATATTATAGCATCAGCATAAAATAACTTTGATTCATTTAACAACTGTTCAAATAAATTATCTTCTTGAAATTCTAAAGAATCTGATAAGGATAAATTCTCATAAGAATTTTCTTTAGTTGTATCAGCTATCAAATCTTGTGATAATGATAATGATAATAATATAGATAAAGGATAAAATATTTTATTCATAATTAATATATTTATTTAAAATTGAAGGAACTTTTATTTTACCATCAGTATCTTGAAAAGTTTCAAGCAATGCGACCATTAGACGAGGTGTTGCTAATCCTGAACCATTTAAAGTATGTAATAATTCTAATTTATTAGTACTTTTATTTCTGAACTTAATATTACCTCTATTTGCTTGAAATGATTCGAAATTTGAACAACTTGATACTTCTAAATATTTCTTTTCATATGGAGACCAAACTTCAATATCATAACATTTAGCTGCAGAAAAAGATAAATCACCAGATGCTAAAGAAATAACTCTGTAATGAAGATTTAATTTTTGCAATATCTTTTCTGCATCATTTAATAATAACTCTAATTCTTTGTATGAATCTTCAGGTTTAGCAAATTTAACTAATTCAACTTTATTAAACTGATGTAATCTTAACAAACCTTTTGTATCTTTACCATAACTACCAGCTTCTCTTCTAAAACATGCACTATATGCAACATATTTTTTTGGTAGTTCATCTTCATTTAAAATTTCATTTAAATGCATATTTGTGACTGGAACTTCAGCTGTTGGAATACAATATAAATTATCATTTTCTACAAAATACATATCTTCAGTGAACTTAGGAAGATTACCAGTTGTTCTAGGAGAATTAGCATTAACTAAAAAAGGTGGGAATAATTCTGTATATCCATTTTTAGAATGTACATCTAGCATAAAATTTATCAAGCCTCTTTCTAATTTAGCACCTAAATCAGTATATAGAGGAAAACCAGAACCAGAAATATTAGCTCCTCTTTTAAAATCAATCAAAGAATTGAGCTCACATAAATTCTTATGATCTTTAATATCAAATTCAAAATCAGGTTTTTCACCCCATTCTCGTATTACAACATTATCTTTAACAGAACCTACTGGAACAGTGTCATGAATTATATTTGGTATATATAATAATTGTTTATTTAAACTTTCATTAATAGAAACTAAAGATTTATCTAAATCCTTAATTTCTATTGAAATTTCTTTCATTTCTTTAATTAACGAAGAAATATCCTTAGTATTATCAATTCTATTTTTTGATATTTCTTTATTTAATTGATTTCTTTTAGCTTTTAGTTTTTCTACTTTATTAATTAGAGATTTTCTATTAGAATCTAATAGTATAATATTATCTATATCAACATCACATTTTTTTTGAATAATGCAATCTTTTACAAAATCAATATTTTCGTTTATATATTTTAAATTAAGCATATCATTTTTTGTATATGTAAAAAATTAGTAAAAATTAATAAATTTAATTTACTAATAGTTTATCAATTTTTTTTATAGTTTCATGAACTGTTTTTCCCCAATCATATTGCCTTATAATTTCTCTTCCATTTTTAATCAGATTATCACATACTTCTTCATTATTTAATAAATACATAATTTTATCTTTCAAATCATCTTCTTTATCTAGGTTAAAATAAAAAGCACCATCTTGACAAATTTCTCTAATTGCTGAAAAATCAGAAACTAAAGCAGGACAATCACAAGCCATAGATTCCAATGGCGTAAAACCAAAACCTTCATATCTCGAAGGTAAAACAAGTAATCTTGCATTATTATAATATTCAATAAGTTTTTTTCGATCTACTTCATCAATAAATTTAATATTACTATTTTTGAAATTGTTTTTTTTTAAATAACTATCAGAATTACCAATTAACAAAAGTTTAAATGAAGAATTATTAATGTTTTTGAATGCATTAATTAACAAATTAACATTTTTATGTTTTCTTATATTCCCAACATATAATATTTCATTATTATTTTTATATGATTTATTAGATTTCCAAAATTTATCTATTCCATTCTTTATTACTGTAATATTAGACCTAATATTTGTATTTGCAATTATTTCATTCTTTGTAAAATTTGAAACTGTTATGATATTTGTTTTTTTAATTCTTATGAAGTAAAATAAAATCTTAGCATACAAATTCCTTAAAAATCGATCAGGAGACTTATCAACGATATGCCAAATATCATGGATTGTGACTAATAATTTTGTCCTCAATAATATTGGAATATTATAATGAGGTGCCCAGAATAAATCAATCTTATATTCTAATAATTTAAAATAAATTTCAAATTGCTCTCGAATTGAATAAATTGGAGAATTTATTTTTATAATTTTAACATTATTAAAATTTAAATTGTTTAATATATTCGAATAATCAAAATATGGTTGTACAAGAAGTATTATATTTATTTTTTTATAGTTATTAACTATAGCGCATATAATATTTTGAATATAAGTTCCAATTCCAGAATTATTAATCATTCTAATATCAATTACAAATTTATTTTTCATAATTAAAATCTAAATAATAAAACTTATAAAATAATAAAATTGAAAACCAAAATACGGGCTCCATTATCAACTGGTAGAATATATTAAAAAATAATAATCCAAATAAGAATGAAGCTATATAATTTTTATAGTCTAACATGATAGGCATAAGAAAGGAAATTGCAAATATAGATAAAAAATTTAAAAAACCAGATTCAACAAGAGATGTTATATATAAAGAATGATAATTACCATACTTAACTCCACTCCAATAATAACCTTTTATTAATAAATATGATGTTCCAAATCCAGAACCACAAAGTAATATTTTGAAATCATTAAATGCTTTATAAAAACCTTCATTTATTAATTTAAGATGAATACCAGCTGATGAAAATCTTGATATTTCAAAAATATCAAACCTTTCATTTAGTGCTAACTCCAAATTTATATACTCATTAATATTTAAATAAGAAATAGTAATAATAAAAAATAGAATTCCATATATTAAATTTTTAAAAATTTTCTTCCTTGTTTCTCTATTAGTAATAAATAATTGATATATCAATATCATAAATAATAATAAATATATTGTTCTTGAAAAGCTAAGTAATAAAAAAAGAATATTAGTTACAATTATTATAAAGTTTACTTTTGATTGTTTATTAAATAAAAATAAAATTAAACTAAAAAAACATAATATAACATTACCTCTATTGGAATCCATTGTATAACCACCAAGTCTTGGAATAAAATAAGCAATTTGATCTGGAACAAAATTTATAATACTAATATCAATATCAAAATTTGTAAACCAATTAACAATTAAAATTAAATTAAATACATAGAAAATCAGAGAACCTAATATAGATGAGTTAACTAAAATTATTTTTAGTTCATTTTTATTATTATAATAAGATAATAATATTCCAGATGCAATAATCAAATAAATTAATAGAAGGAATCTTTTAATTGATATATACATATCAATAGAAAAAAATATACTAACAATACATGTAATAAAATAAATTGAAAAAAATAATACAATAGAATTATTTGACATAAACCATTTTATATCAAGGTTATGATTTCTATATATAAGTAATAAAAAAATAAGTAAAAAACTAAACAATAAAAATGGAGTAAATACAAAAAATTCAGAAGAATCAGTTAATATATTTATTCTATCAGCACCAATTAGTGAAATTGTTAATATTGCTAATATATTTATTAATTTATTTAACATTTTTAATAACAAAAGAATATCTGAAAATTTGAAATAACAAACTTATAATAGTATATAAAAGAACCAATGGGATTTTAGATTTATAGAATTTAATAGATAACCTTAACCTATTGAATATGTAATGAATCTTTAATTTAAAGTTGATATGACTTTTATGATTGTGAAATATTTTTGTATTTAGATTGACTTTTAATTTAATACCATTATTTAAAGCCCTAATAGACCAATCCACATCTTCATAATACATAAAATAACTTTCAGAAAAAAATCCAATTTTATTTAGAACATTATTATCAAAAAAAAGAGAAACACCAGATAAATAATCTATCTTTGTACTCTTTAAAGAATTTATTGATGTTATATTTTTAGTTGTTAAAAAATATGAATCAATTTTACATCCTAATGATTGAATTTTATCCCTATTATCAAAATCATATACCATCGGAGAGGTAATAGAATTACTTACATATTGTTCCTTTAATAATTTGAGAGTATTAGACTCAATATCAATATCATTATTTACTACCCAATAATAAGAATTCTCATTTTTTTTACTATCTATTTCTAATGCTATATTAATAGCAGAAGCATAACCATAATTTTTTCTTAATCTAATTAAATAAATATTATTAATTTTATAAGAAGTTAAAATTTTTGAATTATAAAAAGTTACTTTATTTTCATCATTAAATTTTAACAATTTGAAAATTTTATTATAAGATTCATCTGTTGAAAAATTATCTATGATATATAATGAATCTTCTTTACAATCACTCATTCTTAAAGAAAAAAGAAGATTTTCTGTATATAAAAAAGAATTATAATTAACTGTAATAACCGAACAGTTATTTTTTCTAATATTCATAAGATATTGACTTTAATAATTCTTCATTATAAATCAAATCACAATCCTTATACTTATTTAAAATATTACGATTAATAAGCCTGGAATCTTCATCTAAATTATAATTACTAATCTCACAGAAATTGTAAATCTTTAATATTTCATGTTCAGGATTATTAACTAAATTTTCAAAATTAATATTTAAATGTTTTATATTTGACTTATTATTCATACTTATTTGTTCATAATATTTTTTATATAAGATCAAGCAATCATCAATAGTATTAAGATTAAAAGAACTGTATATTGAACCTTTGTTTACAGATAATAATGGGATGAAGGAATTAATAAAATTATTAATCTTACTGTTATCTTTAATTCTTAATTTTTTTTGTCTATTTATTAAACTACACGAAACATCTAGAGGATTTCTATTAATATTTATTATAGATAAATCTGGAAATATCTTTTTCCATATATCAATAGTAAAAGTATTTATAGGATCCTTCCAACCCCATAGATTTGGATAATTATTAAAGTTTTTATTTGATAAAATATTTTTATATCCAAAAAACATAGAATTTGAAAACCTATTATTTAATGTTTTTCTTAATTTTAAAACTAATAAATCACTATCATCATTATTTAAATCTTTAAATGTCATAGGATTATCCCAATATGAATCATTAAATGATACAAGCCATCTATTTATTCTTTGAAAAAATATCGATTCCTTATTTATATCTTGAATTGAACCTAAAAAAACACCATTTTTTTCTAGAAGTTTTACTAAAAGAGTTGTCCCAGAACGATGCATTCCTGTTATAATTATTGGTTTTGTTAACTTCATATAATCCAATCCTGAGTATTTAAGTATGTAAGTTTAGAAAGTAAATTTGATTGTTTATTATTCCAATCAATAAATCTTTGATCAATATCATTATAGTTTAACTTTTTTACAATAACATCTTTTCTATTAAATTCTTTAATTTTATTAATCATTTTAAATCTTAAATACTCAGTTGGTATTATTTTTTTAAAAATATTTCTTAAAAAATTATCTGTATGTGTTAAATCTCTAATAAAATTATTTTTAGATGAAAAGGATTTATTTTCATGTATTTGTATATTTAGATTTTCATTAAAATTTAATTCTAAGAAATTATATATTTTCTTAATAAATCCAATCTTTGTTTCGTTATTAATAAAATCATCATATTTCATATAGAGAAATTCAGAATAAGGAAAAGTTTTTTTATATCTAATAATTTGCTCACTATAATTACCTCTTAATAAATAACTATAATGTGAATATGAAAAATTATTATTCTCAGATAATCTTTGATCTTCTAACAATAGAGATTCATTAAAAGATTTCTTTTCATATCCTCTTGATTTAGACATTAGATAATGAGAATAAGCTCTTTCAATTGGTTTTCTAAAAACTATAATAAACTTGGGAGATTTTATATATTTTTTAATGTTTAGGGGTGTATCTTTATAAAAAATATAAGAAGGATCAATTTCACCCTTTATAATAGATGCTCTGCTACTATACTGATTTAAATACCAACTTAAATTCTTTTGATAATTTTCACTAAAAAAATGTGTTTCTTTTTTATAAGGCAAATTAAACTGACTATCTTTTTGTAAAATAGCGTGAATAGTTGAAGTAGCTGCTTTCTGAACACCCAATATAAAAAAATCAGGTAATTTATCAGTTTTCATCTAACTATCTAATTGCTTGATTATTATTTTTAATCTAAAAATAATTGATTCAGTCAATATTAATAAAAATGTTCCTAAAAATGTAAAACATAGAATTATAATAAATCTTTTAGGATATTCTTTATATAATGAAGGTTTAGCATTATCTAAAATATTTACAAATAATCTTTCTTTCGATTCTTCAATTTTAGATAACTCATATTGTTTCCTAATTGTGATATAAACTTCTTGATTAACTTCTACCTTTCTAATCAATCTAATTCTTTCAAGTTGTAATTCAGGAGTATCTAAATTCAACGGATTTTTTTCTTTAAATAAAGTTAAATTAATCTCAGATATCTTTAATTCATTTTGAGCTGAATCCAACATTTTCTTTAAAAATACCTTTGTTTTTCGTGCAAAAACCTTCTGTTCTTCTCCAACATATCTAACAACATATTCTGAAATAAAATTAGCAATATCAGCAGCTAATTGAGGTTCATCCATTAAAACAATAACTTCAATTAAACCAGAATTCTTCTCATCTACATAAATTAAATCATCTAATAATTGAACCGCTTCCTCTTCATATTTTAACTTTGAATTATAATCATAAGAATTGAATGTATTTTTAATAAGCAAAATAATTTTACTAAATATATTAGTATCCGTTAATTCCCAATAATCAATAAGATTTATAGCATTAGAAGATTTACTTGTATTCCATTCTTTATATACTATTTCTTTCTTTAGTCTTCTACTCTCAATAATATCAGGAATATAAAAATTATTTTCTGAATTCGAAGATTCAAATCCAAAAGATTCAATTGCATCTTTAAAATCACTATATATTTCTGTACTAGTTGATAATTCCCCTGCAGGATAAAGTGTTATTTCAGATTGAAAATATACCTTAGAAAAAAAGGAATATATAATTGATAAGCATAAAGTAATGAATAAATACTTTTTAATATTTGATTTATTATTAAATATAAATTTCAATAAATAATTATCCATTTTAATTTGATGCACTTTGTATTACTGCAATTAATGTTGCTAATTGACCAATAAGACTCATAGATTCTTTTAATTTATTCCATGTATTAAAATTCTCTTCAGTTTCTACAAAAATTACATCTCCATTAGTTATATTATCATATTTTTTTGAAACATTCAACTTTTGATTTAAAGAATTCATAATAAATATTTTTCCTCTATATTTATTGTTTTTACCTCCGGCTTCTTTTATGTATTCGGATATATTATATCCTTCAACATAAGGATATCTACCCGGATTATTTACTGCTCCTATAACTTCTATAAAATTTATTAAAACTGGAATATAAACTTTATCATTAACATTTAAATTATAGTTTAATAATTTATTAGTCATTAATTGATCGTTTGATATTATAGAACCTTTTTCAGTTAACGTACGAGATTGCATATAGGATATTTCAGATAATGATCTATTTTGAGGAAGTATTAAATTTATTCTATTTAATTCAAAATCATATATATCTTTTAAAATATCATTATTAATCATCAACTTACTTTTATTTGCATTTTTTGTATACCCACCTGCTTTATAAATTAAATCCTGAACTGACATATTTCTTTCTAATAAATAATATCCTGGAATTTTTACTTCTCCATCTATATACACAAAATTCTTAGAATTATCAAATTTTGGAACTGTTATATGATCGAATTCTTCTAAATAAAAATCATTTGAAAAATTTTCAACTTTAATTTCTTTAGGAAATTCTTCATTATCATAAAATCTAGAAATTTTAATATCATCAACATTAATATTTTCAGTATATCCACCGCAGATACTAATCAAATTAATTAAAAGTTCATTTTGTTTGAATTCATATCTACCTGGATTATTTATTCCTCCATAAATATCTATATATTTATAAAAACTTC
>Ga0066846_10000553_pt1 | contig 18622 bp, 16 predicted proteins | sample ETNtaG_33_FD_65489 | JGI IMG/M metagenome (GOLD analysis project Ga0066846, IMG submission 65489) | Marine microbial and viral communities from oxygen minimum zone, Eastern Pacific Ocean - ETNP201310SV76 | ecosystem: Environmental > Aquatic > Marine > Oceanic | place: Pacific Ocean: Eastern... | reverse complement strand
ATATATTATCTGGAATAGGAATAAATAAATAGAAACAAAGGAATACTAAGTATATAAAATAAAAAATAGGGAGATATAACGAGAATGATTTTAATTTAATCATATTATTAAATTCATAAGTACTAATAAAAATCACAATAAAGATAAAGAGTGTAAAAATAGATCCTCCAAAATATATAGTACTCAATAATAATGGTGCTCCTATTAAATTGACTAATGTTCTTGGTTTTTTATCTTCAATCATTAAATATTAATGGTGCATATATTCACCATCTCCTTCTTCTATAATTTTAATTTCGACGTTTGCAGTGCCTTGTTCATGAAAACCTAATTTTTTAGCAGCTCCAAAAGAGCAATCTAATATTCTTCCATCTACATAAGGACCTCTATCATTAATTCTAAGAATTATTGATTTGTCATTATCTAAATTTGTAACTCTAACAACAGTATTTAATGTTAATGTTTTATGAGCTGCTGTTACCCCATACATATCATATACTTCTCCATTAGCAGTTAATTTTCCATGAAAATTTGGTCCATACCAAGAAGAGACGCCTCTTAAAACACCGTTTGATTTAATTCTATTATTCTTTATGTTCTTTTTATTATTAACTTGATTGCTAGCTCCATACCTTGGAGAAACTGTACAGGAGGTTGTAAACAAAAAAAGAACCAAAAATAATTTAACTATCATTATAATTTCCAATTAATTCAGAGACATCCATAATCTTTTCCTTAATTAAAAATGATTCTAAATCATTATACAATGTATTTATTAAAGATGGATCTCTGTAGTTTAAAGTACCAACTTGAACCATTGTAGAACCAACTCGAATAAATTCAATAACATCCTTAAAAGATACAATTCCACCCATACCTAAAATAGGAATATTAACCTTATTATATAATTTATGTATTTTTGCTAAAGCAAGAGGTTTTATTGGAGGACCTGATACTCCTCCATATTTAGTACTCAATAACATATTACCTGTTTTATAATCAATTGCCAAACCTGAGAATGTATTTACAGCACTAATAGCATCTGCACCACCATTTTCTGCTGACAAACCAATTTCTTCTATATTGGTAACATTTGGACTAAGCTTTATAATTAAAATTTTATCTGTAATTTTTCTTAATTCTTGAGTTAATTTCTGAGTTATATCTTTATTTAGTCCAAATTGCATTCCACCCTCTTTTACATTTGGACAAGAAACATTAATTTCATAACCAATTTGATGCCCATTACATTGCTCAATTTCTGCTAAAACATCCAAATAATCTTGAATTTTTGAACCAGCAATACTAATAATAAAATTAGTATCAATTTTATTTAATTTAGGAAGTTTCAATTTACAAAAATTTTTAACTCCCATATTTGCTAAACCTATGGAATTAATCATACCAGAATTAGATTCATAAACTCGGGGGCTAGAATTACCTTTTCTTTCTTCGGTTGTAATAGATTTTGTAATTATACAACCTATTTTATTTAAATCTACAAAACTATCAAATTCATCACCATATCCGTATGTACCACTAGCAGTTATAAGAGGAGAAGTAAATTCAATATTTTTTAATTTTATTTTAAGCATGACTATCTAAATCTTTATCAATTTTTTGACACCAAATCAAATACTTATATATATCATTTATTAATTCAAATGGATTTTTAATGGCATATTTCCATCCACCAGGGTAAGCAGTAGTTAATCTCCAATTAACATATTTAAATGACCACTTCCTCATTGACCACATTATATGTAACTTTGATTTAACTTTATTTCTCCTTATTTATACATCAAAATATATTATAATATTATTCATTAATAAATAATTTATATTTTTCATTGTAAAAATTAATATCTAATCTATCTAATTCTAAATTATTTTTCAATGTATATATATCATTTCGTTTAGCTTTATCAATTAATAAATTAAATAAATTACTATCTTGTATATTTATAAATAATAGAGAATCCCATTGACTATCTTCATCTAATATTGCCATTGAAGATAATGAATTATTTACATTGGTAATATCTACACTATTATTGATTATATCCTTATAAATTACAATAGCTAAAGAATCTAAATTTAAATTTTTGTATAAAATAGATGCTATATTAATTCTTACAGAATCTAAATTCTTATAATTTATTCTATATAAACTATCATTGAAATGATAACGATTTAATGCTTCAAGATTATTTTGACTAAATTTCTTAATTTCTCTATCTCTTCCATTTTTAGCTAAATCAAAATAATAAATACTAGAATCATAATTATTATCAAAAAAATTCATAGCTTTTCTATAATTTATTTTTTGATTTATATAACTAATCTTATAATCTAGCATATCCTTAATTTCTTCTATCCTATCTAATATTTGGATACTATAGTTACCATTTGGATGGGCACTTAAATACTTATTATAATAATATATTGTACTATCAATATTCTTTTCATAATTATCATAAATTGTTCCTATTATAAATAAAGATTTCTCATCCGAATAGTTGCTATATATATCATGAAATGTTTCAATCGATTTTTTTCGCGATAACAATAATAGTTCCCATGCATTATCTATAAGTGAATCTAATTCAGTTAAATTATTTTCAACCTTATAAACTTCGTCTAAATCAAGCCCTGCATCTGATCCTGAATTTTCAAATTCTAATAAAAGCATTGATTTATATTTATAATTTGAATCTGGATAATTATCAATGATATCTTGAAATTTCTGTGATCCTAAATCCTTTAAATCTAAATCATAAAATAATATCTGAGCAGACAAATACATTAGTGAATCAACATCCATATTTAAAGATATAATGTCTTTCTCATTTTGTTCTAAGGTTACATCAGATTCAGATAAATCTAAGTCAGAACTTTCTATCAAATATTGGACATCATTAAATTCATTAATAATTTTCATATAAGAATCAGATTTCTTCCCATATTCAGAAATCCTTGAATGATCAATAGATTCCTGAAAGTAAAATTTAGCTTTTTCAAAATCATTATAAAATTTTAACTCTATTTTCCCTAATAGAAAATACACATTACTAACTTCAGATTTCAATGTCCCATTATCTTTATATATATCCAACAAATCATTCAATTCATTATTAGCTTCTGAATAATTTTTAGAATTTATATAATTTTCTATCAATCTTAAATTATAAGAAACTTTAGATTTTAAATTCATTTCTAATTGGATATAACTATTTAATTTTTCAAAAATTAATTCAAAATTTTCTAAATAAGTATTGTAATCAATCCATTTATTAAGTAAATCATTATTTATATTTTGATCATCTAAACAATATTCAATTTGATTTATATAATCAATAGCATCAATGTAATTTTTATCATTTTCTGCTATTTTTAATAAGTTATAATAAATAGGGATTTTTTGGGTTTTAGTTTGTGTATAATCTATTGCTAATAAAGAATTTTTTATTACACCATCAAAATTTTCATTGTAATTATTATAATCAACCAATGTTAAATAAAACATGACCTTTTCATCTTTATCTAAATTTTTATCATTAATCATAGATATATAGAAATTAAATTTATCTAAATCACCCATCTTTAAATTTAATTTTGATAACATTATAATAGACTTATTAAAAAAATCATTTTCATTATACTCATTAAAAATTCTTTCAAAATAATACTTAGAAGCAGAAATTTTATTTTGATAAAAACTAGACATACCTAATATAAAATATGCATCATCAATATACTTAGTCTCATTGAAATCTTTCTCAATAATTTGAGCATTCTTTATAGCTTTATCAAATAAAGTATTAATTGATACTAAGTTTTGTTGATTCCCTGATTCTTCTATCTCATTTAGTGCTAATAAATCTAAAGCTTCATTATAAAAACTATCTGCCATATAAAATGTATTATAATATGCCAAAAAATTATTTTTTGATTTATTTTTTACAGGATTAAAACAACTAAAGAAAAGTAAGAGTAAAATATATATTTTAATAATCAATTGTTATTTATTTTAAATGTTTATTTAAGAAATCACCCATTGCTTTATAAAAATCAAATTGATTTTCTTCATTATAGAAACCATGACCTTCATCATCTTTAACCATATAAGGTACATCTATACCTTTTTTCTGCAATGCATCTACTATTTGATCTGATTCTGATTTTTTAACTCTAGGATCATTTGCTCCTTGTGCTATAAATAAAGGTGCTTTAATTTTATCTATATGTAATAATGGAGAGGCACTTACTAATAATTCTTTGTCTTCTTCAGGGTGACCGACCATTTCATACATCATGGTTCTATAAAGCTCCCAGTATGGAGGCATACTTTCCATAAAAGTAAATAAACTTGAAACACCGACATAATCAACACCGCATGCATATAAATCAGGTGTAAATGCTAAACCTGCTAATGTCGCATAGCCACCATAAGATGCACCATAAATTGCAACTTTATTAGGGTCAGCTATTCCCTCCTTAATCAACCAATTAACCCCATCTGTTATATCATCTTGCATGCTTTTTCCCCATTGCTTAAAACTTTTTTCCCAAAAGCTTCTTCCATACCCTGTGCTACCTCTATAATTCATTTGAAAAACAGCATATCCTTTATTAGCTAAATATTGTATTTCAGAATTAAACCCCCAATAATCTCTTACCCAAGGTCCTCCATGAGGATTCACTATGATAGGTAATTTATCTCCTTCGTTATAATTAATAGGTAACGTTAAATAACCATGAATAATTAGTCCATCTCTTGATTCATATTTAACTGGTTCCATCTTAGACATTTCATCAGGATTAAGCCAAGGACTTAAATCTGCTAATTTAGTTAATTTATCTTCTTCAATATCATAATAATAATATGTACCTCTTGACCTATCACTAAAAGCTATAATTATTGCCTTCGATTCATCTTTACTAAGCCCCGAAACTCTAACTTCTACTCCAGGAATTTTATTTTCCAAGGATAATTGCAAATCTCGTCGCCAAGCATCATAAAATTTATAATTTTGTTTATCAGTATAAAAGCTAACTCCCGTTATGATTTTTCTTTTTTTCGACTTCATAAGACCATAAACATCTACATCTGGATGCTCAAAAATAAGATCCGTTTCAGTACCTTCTTCTAAATCAAATTTATATATAGAACTTTTATCTCTATGTCTATTTGAAGATACATATAATTCTTTATTATCAAATGTAAAAAATAATGGTGATACGGATTCTTTAAAATTAGTTGTTAATATTTCTTTAAAATCATCTTTTTCATTTTCTCTATATAATAAACTGGAATTCACCCCATCAGACGTCATTGCAACTCTTAATTTTCCATTATTATCTGTCATCCAGCCAGATATATTACCTGGATTTTCTGCAATAAGCTCTAGAATGCCCGTATTAACATTTAAGCGATAGACATCATGAACCTGAGGATTTCTTTTATTAATTTCAACTAACATAAAATCTTCATCTTCTTCTAAATCATCAGTTATACGAGCTTGAATATTATCAAATGGTGTTAAATCAATATCATTACTCCCGTCTAAATTAACAGCATAGATATGAATATTTTCATCTCCACCTTTATCTTGAATATATGCAATTCTATTATCATTGAGCCAAAAATAACCATATAAACTTCTTTTTGAAGCTTTTGTCAATCTAATTTCTTTATCAGAATCAATAGGCTTAACATATACGTTCATCCTTCTATTTCCATCTTCCCACGGTTTCATATATGAAATATATTTACCATTTGGTGAAAGTTGGAAACTAGATTTTTCAGGGTTTCTAAAAAAATCTTCTAGAGGAATATTTGGTAATTTAGTTTTATTTACATTAGAATCATTCAATGAACAGCCTCCTATTATAATAAGTATTGAAAGAAAAATTTTATTCATATATACCCTTTAAATTAGTACTTAAATTATTAATCTAAAATAAGATTCATTAGCATAACTACATCAAGTACATTTATAAAATTATCAGAATTTAAATCTGAATAAATACTTTCTAATTCTGAAGGATTTTGAGACCCCAATATAAAACTAACTAAAGAAACGATATCAAGAACATTAACATAATCATCCTGATTAATATCACCTAACATATCATTTGAAGTATTTAGCAAATCATAAATAACAGATAACATCCATTCAGTATCAATTTCATTATTTGCATAAGCAATTATACCATCTTGATCTATAATAAAATCTCTAGGGTAAGGAGAACCATCGTTTGGCATATAATATAAATCATAAGTATCACCTCCTTGAACTCCACCTGAACTACCAGAATCATATAATATAGGAAATGTCAAACTATTCTCTTGAATAAAATTAGAAATTGTATTTTGATTATTTGTATTTGATATTCCAACCATTTGAACATTTTCTTGATCAAAATTAAGCCATAAAGTTGTTTCCATATCCGATAACTCCGGACTACATACAGGTCAATTAGGTGCAAAAAATGCTAAGATGACAATTTTTCCAAGATTATCAGATAATTGAAAATTTCCATTACCATTAGCAATTATTGGTAAATTAAAATCAGGGGCTGTATCACCTATATTAGCACCATTAATATTTCCATTTGTCTCACAAATTATTTGTTGTTCATCAGAATCATTACTAAAGATTCTATAACTTCCCGAAGAATTATTTGAATTTGCTGTATATGTAATTTCTATTATTTGACTTTGACCTGCAACTAAATTATCAAGATTAGTATAAGAAAATTCATCATTAGTTGTATAAGCATCAACTACATCTAATACTTGATTACCATTGTTAGATACTATAAGCTCCATCGTATATGATTCTCCATTATTAACATAAGGATAATTAAGCTCATACGTATTTAAATCAATATCTGGACCAGAAATATTTCCAAATTCAAAAACTTGTATAGATGCCCATTCAGCAGAATAAATATAATTGTCTTTTGTCGCAATTGCCATTGTTCTTCGTGTTGTATTTTTATATCCAACTAACTCTAGATTAATACCATCCCATTCTAAAATTTCTATATCATCCCAATCAGATACAGCTAACTTATCTTCAAACACTTCTATTCTATTAGCCATTACAGAAGTATCATATGTATCTAAATAACATGGAGCATGCATAAAACAATCAAAAGTATAACTATTATCATTCATTAAGAAGGTATATGTACCCTCCGTTTGATATACATCAACACCGTCAGATCCTTTAGCAAAATAAACAAGCCCATCACCAAAAGCAATATCTCTATAAGTTGCTATTTCAGAATTTAAAAAGATATTATCAATAGGAGCAAAATCATGATGATTATTATAATACATATAAGCTAAAGAATAAATTGAATTCTGATCTGCGACATATATCACAAATTCATAATTTATATGTTCAAATGGTTCCATTTGTACTGCCCAAGCATTAACTGTACTAAGAGTATAGATATGTTCAGGATTAGAAGGGTTAGAAATATCGTAAAATAAAACTCCATCTTCATGTGCAGCAACTGCAAGAAAATTTTCATGTACATCTAAATTTTCAAGAATATAATTATTTGTACCAGAAACAATTCCTAAATATTGCGGGTTAGAGGGATTACTAATATTTATAACTCCTAAACCATTACTAGTTGTAACATAAGCATAATCACCATTTGCAACAATACAATTTGGTTTTGTTCCACCACCACCTTGACCTCCTCCACCACCCGATAAGCTAAGATTATCTAAATGATTTAAAATTTCTGGATTAGAAATATCATAGAATTCTATTCCACCTATCATACCTGAAATTATTAATAAATCATCTTGAATTTCAGCATCTAAAATATGGGATGCTGAAGGATTATCATAATCATGTAAAATCAAATTAAGAGAATAAAGAAAGGTCATATTAATACATAATAATATTACCTTTTTAATAATCATTTATGCCTCTTTTAATGCTTGTCTCAGATCTTCTATAATATCTGTTTCATCTTCAATTCCTACAGATAATCTAACGAGACCATCTGTTAATCCTCTTGCATGTCTTTCTTTTACAGGGACCTCAGCATGAGTCATTGTAGCTGGATGTGTAATCATTGTTTCAACAGCTCCCAAGCTTTCTGCTAATAAACATAATTTAACATTATTCATCAAATGTTTACCAGAAGGTATCCCTCCTTTTAATTCAAATGAAATCATTCCAGAATATCCTGACATTTGTTCTTTAGCTATTTCATATCCAGGATCTGATTTTAATCCAGGATAAGCTACTCTAGAAACTTTAGGATGTTCTTGTAAAAAATTTGCAACAGATATTGCATTTTTATTATGACGTTCCATTCTTAAGTGAAGGGTTCTTAAACCTAACATAGTTAAGAAACAATCAAATGGACTAGGAACAGCACCTATTGTCTTTTGAATAAATTTCATCTTATCAAAAATTTCTTTATCATTAGTATGTATTGATCCACCAATAATTTGATTATGTCCACTTAAATACTTTGTTGTACTATGCATGACTAAATCAGCACCATATTCTAATGGTCTTAAGAAAACTGGAGTTGCAAAAGTTGCGTCTACACCAAACAATAAATTATTTGATTTAGCAATTTTATTCATTGCATCTAAATCTGTAATTTTTAAAAGAGGATTTGTTGGTGTTTCTACCCATAATAATTTTGTATTTGACTTTAATGCTTCTTCTACTTCATGAGGATTAGAAGTATTCACATATGTAAATTCTATGCCATAATGAATTAAAACATTATTAAAATGTCTTGATACACCTCCATATACATCATCAGAACAAATAACATGATCACCTGATTTTAATATTTTCAATACACTATCAACAGCTGCCATCCCACTTGAAAAACAAACTCCATATTTAGCCCCTTCAATTTCAGCTAAATGCTCTTCTAATAATTGCCTTGAAGGGTTAGCTGCCCTTGTATAGTCGAACCCTTTATCAACACCAACCTCTTCAAGAACATAGGTTGCTGTTTGATATATCGGAGGTACAACTGCACCGGTAGCCTTATCAGGTTTAGTAGATGCTCTTACAACTTTTGTGTCAAACTTCAATTCTTGCTCCTTTCATATAAAAATATAAACATATAATTCTTTTCTAATTTAGATAAATTTTTCTAATAAATAATTAGAAAAATCTTCATAATCATTTTTTATAAATAATGATTTTTTTTCTTTTTCTAATACATCATTTAATCTATCAGGAATTTCAATTTTCTTATTTATTTCTGGCTCAATTATATCTAAAAATTTACTCGGATGAGCAGTTCCTAAAAAAATACCATTAAAATTATTGTTATCTTTAGTATAATTTTCTAAACCAAGTAGACCAACAGCACTATGTGGATCTAGAATATATTTATAATCATTTAGAATTCTTTTAATTGTATTGATTGTTTCACTATCACCATAACTCCAGCTTAACATATCTTGCTTTAAATTATCTGAATTCTTATATATATCTAATATCCTTTTTATATTACTAGGATTTCCAACATCCATAGCATTTGATATTGTTTGAATTGTTTCAAATGGTTTATAAATACCGTTTTTTATAAAATCTGGAACTGCTTTATTCTTATTAGTTGAAGCAATAAATTTTTCAATAGGCAACCCCATTCCCTTAGATAATAAACCAGCAGTTACATTACCAAAATTTCCGCTTGGCACTGATATAACTACATTATTTTTATTCTTAATTTTTGAGTATGCATTAAAGTAATAAAATGTTTGAGGAATTAATCTAGCAATATTAATAGAATTGGCTGATGATAAATTGATTTTTTTCTTTAATTTCAAATCAAGAAATGCTTTTTTTACCAATGCTTGACATGCATCAAAACTTCCATCAACTTCTAAAGCAAATACATTATCACCTAAGGTTGTTAATTGTTTCTCTTGTATATAACTAACTTTTTTACTGGGATAAAGTACAATGACATTAATACCCTCAACATTATAAAACGCATTTGCAACAGCACTACCTGTATCTCCAGAAGTTGCAACTAAAATATTTAATTCTTTATTCCTATTTGCAACAACTTTTTCCATCGTTCTTGCCATAAATCTTGCACCAAAATCTTTAAATGCTAATGTAGGTCCATGAAACAGCTCTAAAATTTGAATATTATTATATATATCAACTAAAGGAGAATCAAAAGTTATTGAATAATCAATAATTTCCTCTATATCTGAATTTTGAAAGTCTTGATTTAAATAGCTATTAGCAATCACATAAGAGATATCCTTTATATTTAAAGTTGATATTCCTTTAATTAAGCTAGAATGATCAGGAATAAACTCTGGCATATAAAGACCATTATCTAAAGGCATCCCCTCCATCAAAGCTTCTTTAAAAGATACTTTTTCACTATTATTATTTGTACTATAAAATTTCATTAGACTTAGAGAATAGTAATTCCTCTTTTATTTATTTTTGATAAATAACTATTATATGAAATTGAATGTACATTAAAAACTTTTTCCATTTCTGATAATATTCTTTTTGAATCTTCATAACTCTCTGATATTGAAAAAATTGATGGCCCAGAACCTGATATAGAACATCCAATAGCCCCATTTTTCAAAGCACTCTCTTTAACCTTATCATAATGAGGAATTAATTTAGATCTTACTGGTTCAATAATATAATCTTCCATAGAAGATTTAATTAGATTAACATTATCACTTGTAAAACCATAAACTAATGAAGCAATATTTCCCCATTGTTTTACAGCATCTTTTAATTTGATATTTTCCGGTAGTAATTCTCTAGCCATTTTTGTACTAACTTTTATTTTAGGATGTATAACAGAAAAATAATAATCACCAATAGAAACATTTATTAATTCTAAAGGATTTGTATTTTTTATTATTACAAATCCACCATTAATGCAAGGACCTATATTATCAGCATGAAGTGTCTTTGAAGATATTTTTTCCCCTTCTAATGCATACTTAACTATCTCCTCTTCTGATAACTTATTATTTAATAATTTATTTATACCATATGCAACACCAGCTGCTGTTGCTGCACTTGAACCTAACCCTCCACATAAAGGAATACCTTTTTTTATATTTATCTCAAAACCAAAATCTAAACTATAATCTTTAATAATCATTAAAGCAGGAATTCCACCAGTATTTTGATTTGGAATTACAGGTATATCTGAAAACGTAGACTTAATTGAATTTATTATAACTTCTTTATTAGATATTTTTTTTATTTCAATTTCATCATAAGGGGCATCTAAACAAATTCCAAGAATATCAAAACCACATGAAATATTTGCAATTGTAGCAGGCGCATGTAGTTTTATAGAGTCCATTTTATATTCTAAATGACTTTGCCTAAAGTAGCAAAACTATTTGCTTTAGCTCTTTTTAATAAAGATTTTTGTCCATCTTCAACATTACTTCCAAGCCAAGTATTTAAAGCATCATGCTGCAATGCTCTACCATATGAAAATGTTAAATTCCACGGCATATTATCTTTATACTTATCATTCATTTTTTGTAAATGTGATGTAGCAAGATCACTGCTTTGTCCTCCAGAAAGGAAAGCTATACCTGGGACTTCTGCAGGAACATTTTCTTTTAAACATTTATAAGTCATTTCAGCAACACGATCGGCATCTGCCTGATAATCACAATCTAAACCTGAGATAATCATATTAGGTTTTAATACAATTCCTTCAAGCATAACATGATTTAATAATAACTGCTCAAATACTACATTTAATGTTCTTTTGCTAATTTCATAACAAGTTTCTATAGTATGTGAACCATTCATTAATACTTCTGGCTCAACAATAGGAACAATATTTGATTCTTGACATAAAGAAGCATATCTAGCTAAGGCATGCGCATTAGAATATATACATGCATCAGAAGGGATATCATTACCTATGGTTATAACAGCTCTCCATTTAGCAAATCTAGCACCAAGTTTATAGTACTCATTTAATCTTTCTCTTAAACCATCTAATCCCTCAGTGATTTTTTCATTTTGGAAACCTGACAAATCTTTTGCTCCTTTATCTACTTTAATACCTGGAACAATACCTTTTGAAGTTAAATATTCAACAAATGGGATTTTATCATCGCATGTAGTATTCTGTTTAAATGTTTCATCAAACAGTATTACTCCACTTATATATTCTTCTAAATTATCTGCAGTAAATAACATATTTCTATATTCATTTCTATTTTCATATGTTGAATCAATAGATATTGAATCAAATCTTTTTGTACAGGTTGGAGTGCTTTCATCAGCAGCTAATATTCCCTTTCCTTTTAAAACCATCTTATTTGCTATTTCTCTTAATTGTTTTTCATGACTCATGAATTACTCCTATAATAAATATGTTAATTGTAATGTTATATATTAAAAATATATTAGCTCTTTTATATAACATTTTTTTATTTAAGATATATAAATTAACTTTAGTTATTCAAATGTCAAATTATTCTAAATATATATGGTTTAATGGAAAATTAAATAATTTTGACAATGCTAAAATCCATGTTTTATCTCATTGCATTCATTATGGAAGTGCAGTTTTTGAAGGAATAAAATGCTATAATACTGATAAAGGCCCCGCCATTTTTAAGCTTAAAGAACATATGGAAAGACTTCATGAATCAGCAAATGCATTTAAAATAAATATTCCATTTGATGCTAATACATTATGTAATGCAGCTATAGAATTAGTAAGAAAAAATGAAGTAAAAGATTGTTATTTAAGACCAATTGCCTATTATGGTTTTGATACTCTTGGTGTCCATCCTAAAAAATGTCCAGTAGAAGTGGCAATTGCTACATTAAATTGGGGAGCATATGTTAGTAAAGAAGCCTTAAATAAAGGTGCAAAAATCACAATAAGTCCTTGGAGAAAATATAAATCAAATGCTTTCCCTGCTAGCACAAAAGCTGCAGGACCATATTTAAATTCAATGCTTGCAGTACAAGATGCAAAGTCAAGAGGTTTTGATGAAGCATTATTATTAAATGGAGATGATAGTATTGCAGAGGGTTCTGGTCAAAATATCTTTTTAATAAAAAATAATATCTTTTACACTAATGATCAATCATCTAACATTTTACTTGGAATAACAAGATCAACTTTATTTCAGCTAATTAAAGACTTAGGATATAATTATGAAATAAAATCACTATCTCAAGATGATTTATTTTCTGCAGATGAAATTTTTTACTGTGGTAGTGCTTCTGAAGTTACTCCAATCAGACAAATTGATAATCATATTGTAGGAGATGGCAAATCTGGAAAAATAACACTAAATCTTCAAGAAAAATACTACAATATTGTCAGAGGTAAGGAAGAAAAATATTATAAATGGCTATCATTTATTAATTAATCTCTTTTTATTCAACCTTCTGTATTCTAAACATATTTGTCGAACCCGATATACCTACAGGTACCCCAGCAGTCATAACAAAAGTCTGCCCATTTCTTATAAATTTATTATCTAATAGAATTTGTTCTGCATTTATAAGCATTTCATCAGTTGATAAATATTCTTGAGATTGTATAGGCGTTACTCCCCATAATAAAGATAATCTATTGCATACATTTATATGGGGTGACAAGGCATATATACTTATTTTAGGTCTGAAAAAAGAAACAATTTTTGCTGTAGACCCTGACTCTGTCATAACAACAATTGCATCTACTTTTAAATTATTTGAAACTGTACTAACAGCCTTCCCAATTGCATATTTTGAATCTTGCTTATACTTATAGTCAATCTTTTCATATTTTAGATTTTCATTTTCAACATTTAAAATAATATCATTCATCATTTTTACTGTTTCAACAGGGAATTCACCAACTGCAGTTTCCCCAGATAGCATAACAGCATCAACATTTTCATAAACTGAGTTTGCAACATCATTCACCTCTGCTCTTGTAGGTAAAGGATTAGAAACCATAGATTCTAAAATCTGAGTTGCTACAATTACCGGCTTATTTAATTCTTTACATTTCGAAATAATACTTTTCTGTAAAATTGGTAGTTTATATAATGGCAGCTCAACTCCAAGATCACCCCTCGCAATAAGTACTCCATCAAACGTATCAATAATTTTCTCTAAATTATTTATAGCTTCAGGTTTTTCAATTTTAGCAATAATAGGAATTTTAGATTTCCCTTTATTTATTTCATTAAAATCTTCTATATCTTTTGGAGATCTAACAAATGATAGTGCAAACCAATCTACCTTATATTTTATTCCTAATTTAATATCTTTAGCATCTTTTTTAGTCAATGATGGTATTTTTAATTCTACTTCAGGAAAATTCACTCCTTTATTAGGTTTAATAGAACAATCTGATGTAGCTTTTATCTTAACAATATTATTTGAAATAGAAATAATTTTTAAATTTATTTTCCCATCATCAATCTTAACAAATGAATTTACAGGATTACTATTGCTTTTAAAATTAACATCCATACTAATTGGGATATCATTCATTTTTGAGAATCCTAAAGTATAAATATGGTCTTTAATAATATTAATCTCATCTTTTTTTAAAGAAGTTAAATCAGTCCTTATTTTAGGCCCTGATATATCCATAAGTATACCTGTAAATTTATTTAATTTAGAAGACTCATCTCTTATAATGTCGATAATATTTTTTATATCTTCCTCTTTATATAAATGAGCCATATTCAACCTAGCTACATTCATTCCTTTTTTTATCATTCTAGAAATAATATGTGGATGATTCGATGATGGTCCAATTGTTGATATAATCTTTGTTTTTTTAATCATTTTAATTTTATTTTTTAATATTTTTTACCATCTGACATGCACCTACCATCGTTGATAATTCACGCAATTTACTTCTAGCAATAACGATCTGATTAACATTGTATGATGGTGAGTACAATTTAATTTCATCAATCATTGATTTACTAAAACAATCATATGCTTTTGAAAGACCACCTCCTATAGAAATAATTTGAGGATCTACCATATTTATTACATGAGATAATACTTTACCTAAATTTTTCCCAAATTCACTGTATATAACTTTAGCCTTTTCATCACCACCATGATAAAATTCTTCTATCTTTATTGGACTTAATCTTTCTCCATATATTTCTTCTGATTTATTTCGAATAAATTCAATACATGCATTTTTTTCTGCAATACCCCATTCAAAAGGAGATAACCCATATTCCATTGCCATACCATTACCACCTGTAAAAATCTGATTGTTTATTACTAGGCCAAAGCCTAATCCTGTCCCTAAAGTAACACCTAAAACTACGTCATTTTTTTTATAACTTAAAAGCCACTCACCTAGTGCAAATAAGTTTGCATCATTCTCAATAAAAGTATCTATTCTTAATTTTTTTGTTAAATCATAAGTAATATGATAATTCTTAAAAATTTTAAGATTTGGAGTATCTAATATTATTCCTTTTTTTGGATCTAATGGTCCTGGAGCTCCAATACCAAGACCTAGAATATCATTCTTAGAAATATTTACAGAATCAATCAAATCATTAACTTGCTTAACTATAGCATTTACAACATCATTTTTTGATTCATAATATCTTATCTTATCTTTTTTTGAAATTGCCACTTGATTCAGAGAATCAGTAAAAATCCCTGAATTAAAAGTTGTTCCACCAATATCAATCGATACTATATATTTCATATTTTTAACAATTTAATTTATATTAACTTACTACATTTTTTTACAAACAAACATTTAAATTAATTCAATTATTTTTAATAAATTTTATAGCTTAAATAAAAGGAACTTTATGAAAGATAATATAGATTATAAAACCGTTACTAAGGTGATAAAGAATGATACAATAAAACTACCTAGTATTGTTTTATCTAATAGACAATTATGTGATTTAGAACTTATATTAAATGGAGGATTCTATCCTTTAACTTCTTTTTTATCAAATAAAGACTATGAATCTGTACTTAACAATATGAGATTAGAAGATGGAAGACTATGGCCTATTCCAATTATTCTAGATGTAAATAAAAAAGATATAGATTCTAATATTAAAATAGATAGTAAAATTGCTCTTAGAGATAAGGAAGGTTTTTTAATTGCAATATTAAATGTTAAGGAAATTTGGAAGCCTAACAAAACAGAAGAAGCTAAATCTGTTTATGGTACGGATGATATTAATCATCCAGGTGTTTTTCAATTATTTAATAAAACCAATGAATACTATATTAGTGGACCTATTGAAAACGCCGTATTACCTCATCATTATGATTTCCAATTATTAAGACATACTCCTAATGAGCTAAAAAATCAATTTGATAAATTAGGATGGAAAAAAATTGTAGCATTCCAAACTAGAAATCCAATGCATAGAGCTCATAAAGAAATTGCATTTAAGGCAGCAATAGAAAATGATGCAAATCTTCTTATTCATCCAGTTGTGGGCCAAACAAAAGAAGGAGATGTTAATCATTTTACAAGAGTTAGATGTTATCAAGAAATATTAAATTACTTCCCAAAAGGAACAACTGCACTTAGTCTTCTTCCTCTAGCAATGCGAATGGCAGGGCCAAGAGAAGCTTTATGGCATGCAATTATACGTAAAAATTATGGCTGTACTCATTTAATTATTGGAAGAGACCATGCAGGCCCAGGAAATGATAAAAATGGAAACCCTTATTATGGACCTTATGATGCTCAAGAGTTATTAGTCAAACATGAAGAAGAAATTGGGATTAAAATGGTTCCATTCAAAATGATGGTATATGTTAAAGAAAAAAATCAATACTATGAAATTAATAAAGTGCCCAATAATTGCAACTCACTCAATATATCAGGAACAGAATTTCGTGAAAAACTTGAAAATGGTGATGATATACCTTCATGGTTTTCCTATCCTAAAGTTGTTAAAGAATTAAGAAAAGCATATCCTGAAAAAACAAAACAAGGATTTACATTGTTTTTTACTGGGTTATCGGGTTCAGGAAAATCAACTATTGCTAATGGAGTATTATCAAAACTTCTTGAAAAAGGAACTAAAAGGACAACTCTTTTAGATGGTGATATTGTAAGAACACATCTTTCAAGTGAACTTGGTTTTTCAAAAGAACATAGAGATATCAATGTTAAACGTATTGGTTATGTTGCAAGTGAAATAACTAAAAATGGTGGTATTGCTATCTGTGCACCTATAGCTCCATTTGAAGATCCTCGGAATGAGAATAAAAACTTGATTTCTCAATATGGAAAATATTTTGAAATATATATTTCAACATCAGTTGAAGAATGTACAAGAAGAGATACAAAAGGCCTATATGCAAAAGCTATTTCTGGAGAGCTAAAAGGTTTTACTGGCATAAATGATCCATATGAGATTCCAAAAAATCCAGATTTAAAAATTGACACTGAAAACATGACACCTGAAGAGTCAGTGCAAGAAGTAATCTTGTTTTTAGAAAAACAAGGATTAATCAACTAATTGAATTATACTAATCTTTTAAAATCTATAATAGAAACATCCTATTTGGCTGGGGATAAAATTTTAGAAATTTATAATGATAATAATTATAAATCTTCGATTGAAATTAAAAAAGATGCATCTCCACTAACAATTGCAGATAAAGCTTCAAATAGAGTTATTGTAGATTCATTAAAAAAAATATCTAATGAAATCCCAATATTGTCTGAAGAAGAAAAGGAAATTGATTACTCTACTAGAAAAAAATGGAATCGTTTTTGGCTTGTTGATCCATTAGATGGAACAAAAGAATTCATAAATAGAAATGGAGAATTTACTGTCAATATTGCATTAATAGAAAACAATACTCCTATAATGGGAATTGTATATTCTCCTGTTAAGAAAAAGCTCTGGTACGGATTAAAAGATCACGGTTCTTTTATTATAAATAATAAACAAGAGCCAATTAAAATTTCAAAAAAAGAGCCATCAAATGGAACTATTAAAATTGTTTCTAGTCGATCTCATGCTAATAATGAAAAATTAAAAAACTACCTTAAACAATTTGGAAAATATGAACTTGTAAATATGGGAAGTTCAATAAAAATGTGTTTAGTTGCCGATGGAACTGCTCATTATTATCCTAGATTTGGACCTACCATGGAATGGGATACAGGAGCTGCTCATGCTGTTGTAAAATATGCTAATGGCAATATTTATAATATTGATACTGATGAAGAATTGATTTACAACAAAGAAAATCTTTTAAACCCAGGATTTATCGTTAAATAGAAACAAAATCTTACATTTTTTTTAAAAAATATCTAGTAACAATTAATTAAATTTGAATATGAAGAAAATTATATATATATATATACTTTTGATTAACATGATTTATGCAGACTTATTAAAGCCTGGAAATAATGATATAATAAATTATGTACATGTATTATTTGAATGGGAACAAGTCTATCAAGTTGAAAACTATAATTTTCAATTAAGTACAGATCAAACATTTAGCAATATTATAGCAGATATCCTTGATGAAACAACCTTATATATTCATAAAGAAAATATAGATTGGAACTCCGAATACTTCTGGAGAGTTAGAGCAAAATTTAG
>Ga0066846_10000547_pt1 | contig 18689 bp, 16 predicted proteins | sample ETNtaG_33_FD_65489 | JGI IMG/M metagenome (GOLD analysis project Ga0066846, IMG submission 65489) | Marine microbial and viral communities from oxygen minimum zone, Eastern Pacific Ocean - ETNP201310SV76 | ecosystem: Environmental > Aquatic > Marine > Oceanic | place: Pacific Ocean: Eastern... | reverse complement strand
CGGTCGGCAAGATTTGAAAGGATCCTCAGATTGACTCTGCCTCCGGTCCAGTTTTCGATTTCCGGAGCCAATCCTTCCGCCATGCTGTTGACTGCATTTGCCCCCATAGCATCCCGTGTATCGACCACGAGATGTGCGATCACCATCGTACCTCCACGGGTTTCAAGAATTCGTACTTCCAAGTCCCGGAAGCCACCTCCGTTTTCCAGAAGAAGCGGATCGATGGCATCACAAATTTTCCCGATCTGGTCTTTTTTTTCGAGAAGGATCTGCCTTGCCTGATGGGGGTGGGGCAATCCGAGCAATTGAATCTGGGCAATCATTTCGGTTCCGGAAACCGAACTGAAAACTCCTCCAGAGGAACGACACTGTTTGGCAGCGTTGCATACCGCAGCGATCACTGAAGACTCTTCGGTTGCCATCGGTACCAGCATTTCCTGTCCGTCTAGGATCAGGTTTGTGGCAACCCCGAGGGGGATTCCCATCACCCCGATGACGTTTTCCACCATCCCGTTAGCGGTCTCACTCTGAAGGTTACCGAACTCCTTAAGGCATACTAAATCTTCTGACTCGAGTCCTGTGATTTCTGAAATTCGCTGCAACCGTTCTTCAACGGACAGTCGATGAAAACCCTTTAAACCCTGCTGATTTGGACTCATTTATATGAAATGGATAAAGATGATTTGGAATTTAGGGCATGGCCCCAAGACTATTCAAGAATATTTCTGCGATAAGCTCCTGTGGATCTTCCGGATCCCTGAGGCGAATCTGAGAACCCTGTGAAGCAAATGCATTCTGGTAAATGGGCAGGCCCGATCAGATTCTAGAGAAAAAGAAAAAGGGGGTTCCTAGAGTGATTATTTCTGATGTCATTTTGATTTTCAAATTCATTTGTTATTTGGGAATATCTGGATCAAGGTATCTCAACCTTTGTTAGCCTTAATTTTTTCGAGATCTCTCTATTTACTAAGATGCTAACTTCAGAATCTTGACATCATCTTCTGGTATGGACTTTCAATTTGCCTCCTATTCAGATCTCCAAGATAAAACGGTTCTCATTACCGGAGGAGGCTCTGGAATTGGTGCTGCTTTTGTTGAAGCATTCGTGCTGCAAGGCAGCCGAGTTGCTTTTATTGACATTCAGAATGAAGTGTCCCAAGGACTGGTTGAAAGTCTTTCGGAACAAGGTCCAGAACCACTCTTCTTGAATTGTGATGTTACTGACATAAAAGCCTTGAAGCAGGCAATTCTCACAGTCGAAGAAGAATTAGGAACAATCGGGGTGTTGATCAATAATGCCGCCAATGATGAAAGGCATGATCCGGAAGACGTCAGTCCTGAATATTGGGAAAAGAGGTTAAAACTCAACCTCAACCATCATTTTTTTGCAGCTCAGGCGGTGCAACCCAAGATGGCTGAAGCAGGAGGAGGTTCGATCATCAACATGGGCTCGATCAGTTGGCACATGGCTTTGGAATTCATGCCTGGTTACACCTCATCCAAGGCTGCCATCGAAGGTCTTACAGTAGGTCTGGCTCGGGCATATGGGAAAGATCGTATTCGTGTTAATTGCATTATTCCTGGTTCGGTCCGTACTCCCCGTCAGGTGAAGGAAATCTTGACTCCAGAATATGAGAAGTTCATCACCGACAAGCAATGTCTGCCGGATCAGATTCTCCCTGAAGACATTGCACAATTGGCTCTTTTTTTGGCATCTGACGCGGGGCGTATGTGTACCCGACGCAATTTTTTCATGGATGCCGGCATCGGAGCCTGAATTTAAGTAAGATCCCATGAAGAAGATACGCTGGGGAATCCTCAGCAGTGCTAAAATTGGTACCGAAAAAGTCATTCCTGCGATGTAGCAAAGCGGGACGGGAGAAATTCAGGCACTTGCCAGCCGTAGCCACGAGACAGCCAAAAAAATTTGTGGTGAGCTAGGTATCCCAAAGTCTTACGGATCCTATGAGGAATTGCTGGCTGATCCGGAAATCGATGCGGTATACAACCCCCTTCCGAATCACCTCCATGTCCCTTGGACGATTGAGGCAGCACGTTCAGGAAAGCATGTGCTCTGCGAAAAACCGATTGCCTTGGATGCGGAAGAAGCCACTCAATTGCTGGAAGTTCAAAAAGAAACCGGGGTCCTGATCCAGGAAGCCTTCATGGTCCGTGATAATCCGCAGTGGCACAAGGTTTGTGAAAAGATTCAGGATGGAGAGATTGGGGAGTTGAGAGCAATTCAATCAGCTTTTTCCTACATGAACCGTGATCCGAACAACATACGTAACATGGCTGATATTGGGGGTGGAGGTATTTACGACATCGGATGCTACCCAGTCTTCATTAGCCGCATGCTTTTTGGTGAAGAACCGCTCGAGGTTACAGCACTGATAGAGAAGGATCAGGATTTCAAAACGGACCGTTTGGCTTCAGGAATGATGAAGTTTCCATCGGGTCAGTCCAGTTTCCTCTGTAGTACCCAACTGGTTCCCTATCAACGTGTACAGGTTTTTGGAACAAAAAAAAGAATTGAGGTCGAGGTTCCCTTCAACGCACCGAACCAGATGCCATGCCGTGTTTTTCTGGACGATGGTTCTGCCAATCATGGGCGATTCAAACTTATTGAAGACCTGCCTGTCTGTGATCAGTACACCAAACAGGCTGAAGCCTTCGAAAACAAAATCCTTTCAGGAAGCATCGACAATTCCCCCCTTCAAGATGCCATTTCCAATATGGTCATCATCGACGCCCTCTACCGATCTGGAAATACTGGTCAACTAGTTAATATTTAGTCCGACTCTATATTTCTCTTAAGATATTAGATTTTTTTCTATTGAAAAAAACTCTTTTTGTGTAGAGTAGCTACAACAATTTAATTCACTTCTTGGGATAAATCCTGATCAAAATTAATATTGTCTTTGATTTAAAATCCTAATATATAACATATAATGTATAATATTGAGGACAAAAAATCAGAAAAATAAATTATAAAAATCATGTCCACCATCACCGAACTTATTACCTATCGCTCCGAAGAACACCCGAACCTGCTATGGCTTGAAGTAAACACAAAGGATGGGGTCACAGGGCTTGGTGAAACTTTTTTTGCTGCAGAAGCTGTAGAAGCGTATATCCATTCGAATTTGGCTCCGATGGTTCTTGGCCTTCCTGCAGAAGACATCGAGTTGGTTCATCATAAGTCGAGGCCATATGTTGGGTTTGTTGGTGCAGGGATGGAACTTCGGGCCCGTTCTGCACTGGATATTGCTCTCTGGGATGCTCTAGGGAAATCAGTCAATCTTCCCTTATCCATTTTGCTTGGAGGCAGGATCCGTCATCAAATTCCTGTGTACAACACCTGTGCAGGGAACCGTTATGTCCGTGGTCCCAAAGTAGGAAGCACCGACAACTTCGGCCTGGACAAACCTGTAAAGCAAGAAGAGTTTGATGATCTGAACAGCTTTCTCAATGATCCTGTTTCACTTGCAGCCAGTTTGCTGGAAATGGGGATTGATTCGATGAAAATCTGGCCCTTCGATTATGCCGCTGAAGCAACTCAAGGTCAGTTTATTGGCCCTTCTGAACTGGCAAAAGCACTCAAACCCTTTGAACTGATCAAGAAAAAATACGGCGACAAAATGCAGTTGAGTGCGGAGCTCCATGGGATGTGGAACCTGCCAGAATCTCTGATCATCTGTCAGGCTCTTGACGAAATAGGAATGCGATGGATCGAAGATCCAGTCTTTCTAACGAATGCAGACGGTGTTAGAGAGCTCAAAAGGGCTGTCCGTTCCAGAATCGCACTGGGAGAAACTCGGGGAGGAGCGGATGATTTCAAGATTTTCCTCGACACAGGTGCCCTTGGGCTTCTCATTCTGGACCTGGGATGGTGCGGAGGGTTAACCGAAGCACGTCGATGTGCAGCTTTGGCAGGAGCGTATCAAACTCCTGTTGCTGCTCATGACTGTAATGGGCCTGTGGTCCTGACAGCATCAGTCCATTTCTGTCAATCCACGAAAAATGCTTATGTCCAGGAAATCGTGAGGGCATTTTATTATGGCTGGTATGATGAAATCGTCACCCAACTCCCTCCCATCAAGGAGGGGAAAATCACCGTCCCGGAAGGACCAGGACTGGGACTGGAACTTCTGGACGACTTCAAAAAAAGAAAATCAACCTTTTCAAGGAAGAGCAACAAAATTGGTTGAATTCTTACTTGATTCGATCAAAACGATTATTTTCAGAGAGGAGTTGCCTATGAGGAAATAAATATACTCAGCAGAAATTCATATTAACTCAATCATTTCAAGGAGATTTATGTATAAATGGATGAAAAATATTTTTATCGTAACATTCCTTCTGGTTTCGGCAGGGATGGCCTATGGCAATGATTACAGCTGTGACAAACATTTTATTTTCTTCCCGGGAGGTCCTGAAGGAGGTCCTTTTGGAACGGTGGTCTACAATGGCGCAGTGGCTGCTGCCGAACACACCGGTTGTAAAGTAGATTATTATTGGTCGAACTGGAATCCGGAGATCATGATTCGGCAGTTCAAAGAAGCGGTAGCTTTGAGACCAGACGGCATCGCCATCTACGGTTTTCCGGGAGATGAAGCGATGAGACCCATCATTAAAGAAGCCTATCGCAATGGGGTTGCCATTACCACGATGAACACTCCGCTACCCAAGCTTGAAGCGGAATTCAAAACAAAGGGTTTCGGTTATGCGGGAGCTGTTCTTTATGACGCCGGATTCAATTTGGCTCAGGAAGGCGCCAAAGTCTGCGGCCTGAAAGCAGGAGACAAAGCCTTTGTTTGGGGCCTTCTCAGCATGCCGAACCGTGGAGACCGAACCAAAGGTGTGGTGGATGGATTGGAGAAATTGGGCATCAAGGTGGTTTATCAGGAAATCAGCGACAAAGTGAATTCCGATGCATCCCAGGGTACCCCAGTATACGTGGCGACCTACTCTTCAAATCCGGACATCAAGATGGCAGTCACGGATCATGGAGGGTTGACGGCAAGTCTACCCACTTACATGAAGGCCGCTGGACATGGAACCGGGGAAGTCTGCGGAGCCGGTTTCGACCTTTCTCCTGCAATTACGCAGGGGATCAAGGATGGATACATTGATATCGTGATCGACCAACAGCCCTTCATTGAAGGCTACATTCCGATCATCCAGCTTTACCTGACAACCAAATATGGTTTTGCAGGATTGAACATGGATACCGGAGCCGCATTTGTGACCAAGAGCAACATCGACCTAGTTGCTCCTCTCGCTGCTAAGCAGATCCGATAACTTCAAAAGGGTCTGCGAAAGCAGGCCCTCCCACCATGCAAAACCAAGAATTACTAAAACTGGACGGGATCAGTAAGGCCTTCGGAAAGATGGAGGTTCTTTCGGGAATCAATTTTACCATCATGACGGGTGAGGTCGTTGCCTTGGTTGGAGACAACGGTGCGGGCAAATCAACACTGATCAAGATCATTACGGGCGTCCACAAGCCCACAACGGGTGAAATTTTCTTCAAAAATCAAAAAACCAAAATTAAGTCCGTTTCCCATTCCAGGTCGATAGGGATTGAAGCGGTTTATCAAGAACGTGCCCTTGCCGATCAGCAGGAATTGTACAGAAATATTTTTGCCGGAAGAGAAATCACTCATTTTTGGGGTTTTATGAATATCCAGAAGGAAAAAGAGGAAACAGAAAAAATCCTCAAAAACACCATCGGATTCACTTCAAAAGCGATTACGATGAATTCCACCGTTGAAAATCTATCTGGGGGTGAAAAGCAGGGAATTGCTTTTGGAAGATCTCTGTATTTTGATGCAGATTTGATCATCTTGGATGAACCAACTATGGGCTTGTCATTGCAGGAAACTGAAAAAGTGCTTGGATTCGTAAAAGGTCTAAAGAATAAAAATAAATCAGCAATATTCATTGATCACAATATTTTCCATGTCTACGATGTCGCAGACCGGTTCATCATTCTTGATCGGGGAAAGGTCATGGGGCAATTTAAGAAAGAAGAAATATCACAGAAAGAACTGATGGATAAGATGATCAGTCTTCACCATTCTGGTAATTTTTAGCAATTCGAGCCATGACCCCTTTTTCAAGTGAATTCTTCAAATATTATCGGTTACAGGTCAGCATTTTTTCGATCCTGGTGGGATTGGTGATCATTTATGTGGTCGGAAATCCATTAGCATTTACTTCATTCCCATTGTATCGGGCATTCATGTCGACGATGCCCTTTTTTGGGATCATCGCCATTTCAGCGACTCTTGTCATCACCCTGGGTGAAATCGACCTTTCATTTCCTTCTGTAGTTGGAATCACTTCCCTGATTTTCGGTTCTGCGCTAGTTGAAACGGAGTCTTTTTTCATCGCGTTCATTTTGAGCGTATCAGTTGGAATGTTTGCTGGACTGATCAATGGTTTACTTGTTACAAAGGTTGGCATTCCTTCCATCGTTGCGACGATTGGCACCATGTTTTTCTGGAGGGGGTTGGTCAATGTAATTGCTAAAGGAAAGGGAATTGCCATCACACTGGTAGAAGGCTCACTGCACCATAAGATATTTGTAGGAAGGCTTTTTGGTTATATTCCGGCACAATTCATCTGGTTCATCATCACTGCAATTGTGATCGGTGTTATCTACCGAATCCATACTTTTGGCAATCATGTCCATTTCGTGGGAGACAATCAGGAAAGTGCAAGGATGATGGGGATTAACGTCGACAGGGTCAAAATCATCGCTTTTGTTCAATTAGGGTTTTTTGCATCGTTCGCTGGCATTTTCACAATGTATGAAATGCTCTATTTCTGGCCCTCACAGGGATCAGGTTTGCTGATGACAACACTGGCCGCAGTATTTGTAGGCGGGACATCTGTCTTTGGAGGAAAAGGAACCATTTTCGGAACGTTTATCGGTGTCCTGATTATAGGGTCCCTGGAAGCAGGAATTATTGCAGTGGGGCTTTCGGGTTTCTGGGTCCAGTTCATCTATGGTTTGATGATCACACTATCAGTTACCGTCTATGCCTTTTTATTGAAAAAGAAAACCTGATCAGGACTTGATAAACAAATAAGTTAAAGACTGTTCCAAGTAAAATCTTTTCCCAAGTGAAATCCAATAAATAATCCAACTCGAGGAGGGGATATGAGATTGACCGATGAAATTGCAATCATAACTGGTGGAGGTCAGGGAATTGGAGAAGCGATTGCTCGCCGTTTTGCCAACGAGGGCGCAAAAATCGTAATCGCTGAAATTAATGGCGAAACAGGAGAAAAAGTTGCCTCAAGTATTAACAAAGAAGGTGGTAGAGCGATTTCAATTCCTACGGATGTCAGTGACTCAAAAGCTGTTGACTTGATGGTTGAAAAAACACTAGACCAACTTGGTAAACCAACCGTTCTGATCAACAATGCAGGAATCGCTGTATTCGGCCCTCCTTTGGAAATTACAGATGAGGACTGGAAGAAATGTTTTTCTGTGGATCTTGATGCGGTTTGGTATTGTTCTCGAGCGGTATTGCCTCATATGCTTGAAAGCTCGCATGGAAGCATTGTCAATATCGCTTCTGTTCATTCTTTCCAAATCATCCCACACACCTTTCCTTATCCTGTAGCGAAACATGCCGTGGTAGGTTTGACGCGTTCACTGGCTGTTGAATATGCTCCTAAAGGAATTCGGGTCAACTCAATTTGTCCGGCATATATATTTACTCCCATCAATGAATGGTATTTCAATAAGTTCCCTGATCCTGAAGCAAAAAAAAGAGAAACGGAACAACTGCATCCTGTAAAAAGGCTCGGCAGCCCTGACGAAGTTGCTAATGCCGCACTGTTCCTGGCTTCCAGTGAAGCAAGTTTCATCACAGGCGAAAGCATGATGGTTGACGGAGGGATATCCCTTTTGATCCATGATGAGGTTTAAGTTCTCGAAAATTTTCATGAGGATGAATCAAAATGATCATCGAGGCCGTAGACCTGTTTTACCTCTCTATGCCAGAAATTACCAATGAGGTTGATGGCAGCCAAGACGCACTTCTAGTCAGAGTTTCTGGCAGCGGACTGACAGGGTGGGGAGAATGCGAAGCGTCTCCCCTGACTTCAATTGCAAATTTCATCTGCCCAAAATCACATGGTGCAGCCCACCCGGTAAGCTATTCAGTTCTTGGGCAGGAACTAAATTCTCCTCAAGATATTGTTCGAATTTCAAATGAAGTCCGTGAAAAAAGTCTGACTATTCTGCAGACCCCTCATACGTTTTCCGGGATAGAAATAGCTCTTTGGGATTTACTCGGAAAATATCTGGAAGAGCCTGTCTATAAAATGCTTGGATTTGACAAAACATTCTCCAAAACCCCTTATGCCTCTCAGCTTTTTGGAACCACTCCTGATGAAACTTATGAAAAGGCAAAATCCTCGCTTAAAACCGGATACAGGGCAGTAAAATTTGGGTGGGGTAAATTCGGAATTGATTTGACTGAGGATCAAAAACACATCGAGGCTGCAAGAGAAGGCCTCGGTACAGATTGCAAATTGATGGTCGATGTTGGTTCGGTTTGGAAAGAAGATTTGAATGAAGCTTCAAGCAGGTTGGACATGCTAGAGAAAGCAGATGTCCAATGGCTTGAAGAACCTTTCTATACCGACAGTTTTTCAGCATACAAAGGTTTGTCACAATCCACGAAAGTGCCATTGGCTGGTGGGGAGGGTTGCCACAACCCATTGATGGCGAAAAACATGATCGATTTTTGCGGGTTGGGATTCATTCAAATTGATAGTGGGATAATCGGTGGAATAGGTTCCGCAAAAGAAGTGGCGGATTATGCCGTATCGAGAGACGTTCAATTCGTCAATCACACATTCACGTCCCACCTCGCTTTTGTATCCTCGATACTACCCTATTGCGGGTATGAAGATTTCATCTTTTGTGAATATCCGGTTCAGCTAAAACCATTGGCATGGGACATCACCATTGAACACATCCAATTAAATGATGAGGGAAAAATTGACATTCCTGAAAAAACAGGACTTGGCATTGAGGTGGATGTGGAGGGCATCAAACCTTACCTTTCTATGGTGAAAATTGAATTAGATGGCAAGGAGTTTTATCAGACACCTTCTTTATGAATTAATCAAACAAAGCTAAAGGAAGACATGACAACTGCAGAATGTATTTTTGATAGTCGTGACCATCTTGGAGAAGGAATTTTGTGGGATGACAGGGCTCAGGCTCTGTATTGGCTTGATGTCCCCATGCCTTCCAAACTTCATCGCTTGTTTCCAGATTCTGGAAAGCATGAATCCTGGGATATGCCTGAAATGATCACTTCCATGTCAATCAGGGAACAGGGGGGACTTCTTATAGCCTCCCATCATGGTTTGAACCATTTTAATTTTAACGATGAAGGGCTCGTTCGCTTTTTTGAACCTGAAAAAGACCAACCTGGGAACCGTTGCAATGATGGTGCATCAGACCGCAAGGGGAGATTCTGGTTTGGTACCATGCAGAATAATATTTCTTCTGAATCAACAAATATCGCATTGGAAAAAAGCAGTGGCTCCCTCTACCGTTACGATCCGGACAACAGTCTTCACGTAATGGAATCAGGAATCGGGGTTTCCAATACTCTGGCATGGAGTCCACAAAACGATATTCTTTACTTTACAGACACGCTCACAGGATGGATCTGGGCTTATGATTATGATCATGAATCAGGAAGTATCAGTAATCGGAGGAATTTCGCCCAGTCTGACCGCGGTTATCCGGATGGCTCAACAGTAGATGCTGAGGGAGGGCTTTGGAGTTGCAGGTGGGAAGGAGGGTGCGTTATTCGGTTTGCTCCTGACGGTAGCATTGATCAGGTGGTTGAAGTCCCTGTGCAGCGTGTGACAAGTTGTACTTTTGGAGGAAAAAGTCTTGATACGCTTTACATAACTACAGCACGTTGGGACATGACTGAAAAGGAGATTTCAGAGGACCCTACTGCGGGTAGTCTTTTTGCTGCGGTACCAGGAGTAAGGGGTTTGCCAGATTCAAGATTTGCTGGTTGATTTGATTTTCATGAAATGGTTCATTTTTAACTTAAAACAAGAACATCCATGCTAAATCAAGATCAGATTAATCAATATCGTGAACAGGGGTTTACGGTCTTTCCAGATTTCCTGGATTCGAAACAAGTTCAGGAATTCAAGGAAGAAACAGAATCGCTGACCTCAGGGAATACTTTAAAAAATCATGATGTCTCCAAAATGGAAATGGAGAAGGATCAAGTTCCAGAAGGAACCAAAGTTCGCAGGCTTTATGAGCCCTGTACCTATTATCCGGTTTTCCGGGATTATTCAGAATCTCCCAAAATGCTTGAATGCATTGAGTCTCTTATAGGCCCCAACATCATTTGTCATTATAGTAAACTCAATATGAAACCTCCAAAAATCGGAGCTATTGTAGAGTGGCATCAGGATTTATCTTACTATCCTTTGACTAATAGAGATTCACTTGCAGTTTTACTGTATCTTGATGATGCAACCAATGAAAATGGATGTCTGAAGATCCTTCCTAATTCCCACAAAGAACCTTTAATGGATCATTCAAAAGATGGACTGTTTCATGGGTTGATTACTGAGGATTTTGATACGAGCAATTCAATTGATATTGAGGGAAAAGCTGGAACAGCCATTTTTATGAATTGTATGACGCCTCATTCCTCTAATCAAAATAGATCTCCTTTCCCAAGACGTACATTAATTGTGAGTTATCGTTCATCAGATGCTTATCCTATTTTAATTAATAATAGAGATAAAACTCCTGAAAAATTTGCAAGATTGGTCAAAGGGAAGGAGTTAAGTAATGCACGATTTACCATGGATTATTTTCCCATACCTAAATATAGAGAGGATTTAATCTCTCTCTACCAATTGCAGGAAAAGGCGAGGAATGGTGCTTTGTAATTCATTAAATTGACTGAAATATCCTGGTTTTATTGTAGTAAAAAGTACTATTTGGATATTCAGAATTCTTTTAGCATCCTCTAGTTGAGATTTATTTTAAATGTTCCGAGTGAAAATTAATGTGATCTCGGATAAATGATGCAATAAAATAGTAACTATGATCATAACCTTCCTGCATGCGGAAGGTGGCAGGATAATTTCTGCTGGCACAGGTTGCTTCAAATTGTTTGTAGCTCAATTCCCTCTCCAGGAAATCATCGGCTGATCCCTGGTCGATCAGCATCGGAATACTCATTTCACTGATCTTCATCAGTTCATTGGCATCGTGTTTCTGCCATTCTTCCCGATTCTCACCCAAATAAGCAGTAAAGACCTTCTCTCCCCAGGGACAGAGAGTGGGAGCACAGATGGGTGCAAATGCTGAAACAGAGCGGAAACGCTGCGGATTTTTCAACGCGAGTGTCAAGGCACCGTGCCCTCCCATCGAATGTCCGAAGATTCCCTGACGATCTTCCTGAATTGGAAAATGTTCTTGAATCACTTTTGGTAATTCCTGGATGATATAATCCTCCATCCGATAGTGAGTAGACCATTTTTCCTGGGTTGAATTGATGTAGAAACCGGCTCCGGTTCCCAGGTCGTAATCTTCATCTTCTCCATCAATGCCAGCCCCGCGTGGGCTGGTATCCGGAGCTACGAGCATCAGTCCATGTTCCGACGCGAATTGCTGTGCCCCGGCTTTGGTGATGAAGTTTTCATGGGTGCAGGTCAGTCCAGAAAGCCAATACAACACCGGCACCTTTCCCGATTCTGCTTGTGGTGGAAGGTAGACTGAACATTTCATGATGCCACCACAGCTTTCGGAAGAGTGGCTGAACATTTTTGTCCATCCTCCGAAAGATCGGTTCGAAGCAAAGATTTCCATAACCGGATTGAATTAAAGTTTTGTGTGGAAATTAAAAATGAATGACGGATCGGATACTCTTGCCTTCATGCATCAAATCAAACGCTCTATTAATGTCTTCTAGAGGCATCGTATAAGTGATGAATTCATCAACCTTCAGTTCCCCACGCAGGTATTGTTCCACGTAGCCTGGAAGCTGCGAGCGCCCTTTGACCCCGCCGAAGGCAGAGCCTTTCCAAACCCTTCCAGTGACCAGTTGAAAGGGACGGGTGCTGATCTCCTGGCCTGAACCAGCAACTCCAATGATCACCGATTCCCCCCACCCTTTATGGCAGCATTCCAATGCGGAGCGCATCAAATCCACATTGCCTACACATTCGAAAGAATAATCGACTCCTCCATTGGTCAGTTCGACGACCACTTCCTGGATCGAAGCATCATGATCCTTGGGATTGACGAAATCAGTAGCACCCAGCGAGCGAGCGAATTCCTCTTTATCCGGGTTTACATCAATTGCGACGATTCTTTTTGCTCCAGCCATGACCGCACCTTGAATGGCTCCAAGCCCGACTCCACCAAGACCAAAAATGGCGACCACCGAACCTGGCTCGGCCTTCGCGGTATTTAGAACGGCTCCTATCCCTGTAGTGATTCCGCATCCCAAGAGGCAAACTTTTTCCAAAGGTGCTTCAGTGCTGATTTTTGCCACTGCGATTTCAGGAAGTACGGTGTACTCAGAAAAAGTGGAGGTACCCATGTAGTGGAAAACTTGTTTGCCTCCAGATGAAAACCGTGAAGTCCCATCGGGCATCAACCCTTGTCCCTGAGTGGAACGAATGGCTTGGCAAAGGTTTGTTTTTCCTGAGGTACAGAAATTACATTTCCCGCATTCAGGAGTATAGAGGGGGATGACCTGATCTCCGACGGAAACTGAATTAACTCCAGAACCGATTTCTTCAACAACGGCGCCTCCTTCATGGCCTAGTACGGAAGGGAAAATGCCTTCAGGATCTGCTCCAGAAAGTGTGAAGGCATCGGTATGACAGACTCCGGTTGCGACATTTCGTATGAGTACTTCACCTTCTTTGGGGCCTTCCAGATCAATTTCCATCACTTCAAGAGGTTTGCCTGCTTCCCAGGCAACAGCAGCACGTGTCTTCATAAAATTCTTTTCAGGTTGAGGTTGAGATTTCGTTCCAGGTTTGCCTTAGCCATTTGACACAGGCCAACGAATTTTCAAAAATCGAATACTTAGCACCACCTCCATAGTCTGGATGCGGTATGAACTCAGTGGAGACCGTACTGAGCTTGCTTTCAGAATTCGATGAATGGTAATGCATCAATTGTCTTAAAACTTCTTTCCATGGCTCCAAGAGCGATTCATCCCATTCGCTGTGCCATTGACCAGGTTCAGGTTCTATAAAAGGATACTGAATTCCGCGGCCCATGGTGTCTTTGGGATGTTGTGAAACAAGTCCTTCAAGGCTTGGGTGATGCTGCCATACATTTCTCGGATTGTTTGGCACCGCAGCTCGTGCGTGACAGTGCCTGACAAAACCACGCTGGATCCACTTTCCACATACATGGTCTTCCTGGAAAGGGTCGAGGATTAATTCTCCTTTTTCAATCGATTCACGAATATTGAAAACTTCCTGTTCACGAGGATTGTCGATTTTGAAAATGACGTGCGAGTGATCTAAGGTCATAAGGAAGGGGATGCCTCGTCGTTCTACAAGATCGGCTACTTTTTCAATTCGGCGAAAATCTTCCGACCACATGTTGACATGCACCTCGAAAGTTGGACGGCATCCGCTTTCCTCTCCTATTTCATAAGCTTTTAGGTAGATTTCCGCGACCTGCTCGTCGCTCACCAAAGAACCATCCGCATGGTCCATGATGATTTGTGTGTTGTGGACAAGGCTACCGAGACGAGCACCGAGACGAAGGTTTTCCATCAGCAATTCCTCATCTCTGCCAAGTACATAAAACCAACCCCCTGCGAGGATCGGCAGTTCGTACTTTTCGCTGCAACGATGGTATTCGTTCTCCAACTCCTTAGGAGGCGTCTTGTCAAAATAATCGTATACCCCCGATTCCTTAACCATCTTAAATTTGGTTTCCAGTGGAATCTGCGGGTCGATGTCGGTGTGCATCACCCCACTTTCGGTAATACCAAAGAGTAGATCGGTTCCCATTGTAATTTTATGAAATCAAGAAATAGTATTTATTGCGGCAATGTAACATTTGGAAGAATATCAGACAAGAGCATGAACCATTTCCGTTAGAGAAGCCCGCGTTTTGCGAGGTTTCGCATCAAGGCCCCGGTTCCGAAAGTCCATGGAGGGATTTGATCGCATGTATTGACACGATTGATCAGGGAACCAAGCAGGGGGGTTTGGATGCAGACGGTGTCGCCGACCTTGTGAGTGAATCCCTGGCCTGGTACATCTCGGTCCTGGATTGGGGCGAACATGGTGCCAAGGAAGAGCATCATGCCATCCGGATATTGATGATGTTTACCGCTACAGTGTTGGACCAGTTCTAGAGGATCCCGGCTGATTTGTTTCATGTTACTGATTCCTTCGAGTCTGAACCCCTCGGGTCCATTGACGGTTAGGCTGATATTGGCCTGACGGATATCGTCGAGTCTGAATTCCTCATCGAACAACCGTATGAAGGGGCCGATTGCACAGGAAGCATTGTTGTCCTTGGCTTTGCCGAGAAGAAGGGCACTGCGTCCTTCAAAATCCCTCAGATTGACATCATTGCCGAGAGCAGCACCAGCAACCTTGCCCTTGGAATTAACTGCCAGTACGATTTCCGGTTCAGGATTGTTCCAGTGTGATCCTGGATGGATTCCGACTTCCGCCCCTGTTCCTACGGCAGACATGGGCTGGCTTTTGGTGAAGATTTCGGCATCAGGACCAATGCCGACTTCCAGATACTGGGACCAGGCACCCTGTTTGAGCAGAACCTCTTTAACCTTCATTGCAGAATTAGAACCCGGTTGGATGTCAGCTAGGTTGTCGCCGATCAGTCCGCTGATCTGTTTACGAATCTGTTCTGCCTTGGTCCAGTCTCCTCGGGCCTGTTCCTCGATCACCCTTTCGAGCATGCTTGAGACAAAGGTCACTCCACTGGCCTTAATCGCCTGCAGATCGCAGGGAGCTAAAAGCCAGGGTTTTGTGGGATCACGATTTTCATCAGGTGTGTTGCACAAAAGATCTTCAAGAACCCCGATGAACTCAAGTCCGGAGCATTCGCGAACGGTACTGGCAGGATCTTCCAATTCCAGCAATTCACTGATGGTCGGAGAATGGGGTGCGAGATCATAGACTTTTTTATCAGCGATCCAGACAGGTGAGGGACCTTCAGGGTTTCCAGGGATCCAGGCCCGTCCGATCAGACAGGCGGAATCTTGATCTTTTGGAAGGATTTCTTCAGTTATTAATTGCATCGTATCCATCGATAGAGGGTTTTTATTTTGTTATGAAATAATCTTTTTCCAATGAGACTTCAAATCCATTAAAGTGATGCACAAACCTGATGCATTTAAAACATGCATGGAATCCTAAGGATTTTCAATGATCACCCACTTTAATGCAAATGAAGATGAAGCAAAAACTTAGCGTTGTAGAAAATCTAAACTGCATCTGGCCGGGACATTCAATCTGTGGGGAAGGCCCTCTCTGGATTCCTGAAGAACAGTCACTTTACTGGGTCGATATCGACGGATGCAAAGCCCACCGATATCAGTTCAAAGACGAGTCGGTTCAAAGTTGGGATTTTCCAGAAAAAACGGGATGGCTGCTTCCTCGTGAAGGACGGTCCGATTTTGTGGCTGGTTGCAAATCTGGAATCTATTGCGTTGACCTGGAAAGCGGAAACCGTGAACGGGTTCTTGACCCGGAACCGGACCTTCCGGGAAACCGTTTCAACGATGCAAAGGTGGATGCAGAAGGAAGGATCTGGACCGGAAGCATGGATGATTTGGAGGAAAATGCCACGGGCTGGCTCTACCGCATCGATCCTGATTGGAGTTTTTCAAAATGGGACGGCCCCTATAAAGTTACCAATGGCCCAGCGATCACGCCGGACGGGAAAACACTGTATCACGTGGATACCTTTGGTCCGTGCATCTATGCTTTCGATAAACATTCCGATGGAAGTCTTTCCAATCGGAGGCTTTTTGCTGAACTGAAGCCAGGGGAAGGAGGCGCTGACGGACTTACAGTCGATGATGAGAATGGGGTTTGGCTGGCACACTGGGGTGGAAGCCGAATCACTCGCTTTTTCCCGGATGGCACCATCGACGGTATCCTCGAAATGCCTGTTCCTCAGGTCACCAGTTGTACTTTTGGAGGACCGGATCGAAATCTGCTGTTTATTACCACTGCAGCAAGAAACCTGGATTTGGAAGGATTCCCCTTAGCCGGAGGAGTCTTTTGTGCCAAAACCTCTGTTACAGGTCAAGCATCGCCTCGATTCAATGGATGAAAAAGTAGTCCCTGTATATCATTCATAATTTACGCGTCTCTCAATTTCATAATTCAATGTATATTTATTTTATCATATTAAATGTATATTTAAGATCATTCATTTTTTTTATAAATTCAAATAATATCTGGCATTGGCGTTTGCCATTACAAGGGATTCTTAACGAGTTAGTGGTTGCAGGATTGTTTTATCTCGTTATTGGCTTGCTATGGATAATCATCAAAAGGAAAAGAATAAGAAAATTATTTTTATTTTTATTTTCTGTTTTGTGGATAGTTATTAATTATATTAATTTTCAGTATGCTAGTACATTTAATTCATTGGTTCCAATATCATGGTTTTCAGAATTAAATAATATTACTTCTCTTGGGAATATCAATGATATTTTAATTCAAAATATTGAAACAAATATGATTTATATGATTGTAATTCCCATAATGTTTTCAGTTTGTTTTATTTTTTGTATCGAAAAATATTGGATTGATCTTGATAAAAGATATTATTTATTCGTGTTTTTATTAAGCGCATTTTTTCAATCCTCTACATTATACGCAGATATCCATCCAAGAATTGAATCAGTTGTGCACAGTCATATTTTAAAATATTGGTACTATAATTATGATGATCAATTAAATAAATCAAAAGAATCAGCTGAGTTAAATTCTTTCTCAGCTGATTTTTTAGAGCGAATTATTGAATATAAAGAAGACAGGCCAATCCTAGTTCCTCAAATCAAAAAAAATATTAATGTTGTAGTCATCATCATGGAAAGCTTTAGAGCTTATGAATTGGGAGTCTACGGGAGTAATCTAAATATTTCACCTAACTTTGATAAATATGCAAAAAAAGGCTTACTCTTCAATAATATATTTTCATCATATAATTTATCAAGAGTTGGGATGTGGTCTGCATTATGTGGTGCACATCAAAATGTAATAGGAGGTTCTGTATTTACAAATTATGAAGATCACAACGTTAAATGTTTATATGACTATTTCAATGAATTGAATTATGAGACTGCATGGATTCATGGTCAAAGTGCTACTTATGATTCTCAAGGTTATTTCATGAACCGTCATCAAGTCAAACATATCAAAGATCGATTAAGTTTTCCTGTAGATTCGGAAATACTAGGTTGGGGCCTTAGTGATAAAGAATTAATGAAATTTTCCTTGGAGTATCTTGAAAATTTAAAGACTCCTTATTTTACTGTTATTCAAACCATTACTAATCATCACCCTTATGTTGCACCAAAAGGATATTTTACAGATTTTGGTTTTAGTGAATCAATAAATAAATTCTTTTCTACATTTAAATACTCAGATGCCATGTTGGGATATTTTTTAGATGAATATTTGAAAACTGAAAATGGTAAAGAATCTCTAATTATCATTACGGCTGATCATGGCAATGGAAAAGAATTAGTAGAAGCTGATCGTAATGAAAAAATTCAAATCCTAAATCAATATCATATACCTCTATTATTTATTTATCCTTCCTCAGGAAAGCAATTAAAAATGACTATAGATGCTCTTGGAGGACATCTTGATATCATGCCAACAATTTTGGATATAATGGGTATTCCACATCAATACCCAATTTTTGGGAAAAGCTTGATCAGAAATTATAAATACCGTTACGCCAAAGGGAATATAGAAGGAGGTTGGATTTTAGCTGAAAATAGGTTTATTAAAATGCGTAGTAGTAATACTCCTATGAACATCTATGGAGATATCCAGTCACAAAAACCAGGTGATCAGATCTGGATTAATCTTTTCAAAGAGATAGATGATTTACAATTTTGGATGGTTAAGCAAAACAGTAGAGTCTCTTTAAGTCATAAGCTTCATTCTCTAGGATGGAAGTATCATTAAAACAATGAGCATCATTTTAAAAAATACTTAAGAAATAACCTTACTAACATTTATCTAATGTCTTTAAAAACTGCTGTAATTCTTGCTGCTGGAATGGGTATTCGATTAAGCCCGATTGTGGGTATTCATCCAAAGGGACTTTTACAAATAGGAGAATTACCCTTATTGGGTCGATCCTTGAATTTTCTAAAGAAGAATGGTTTTGAAAAAATCCTGATTGTTTCTGGACATCAATCAAAAGTTTTAGAAAGGGAACTTGATGAATATACCAATTGTTTTAATACACAATTTGTTTTCAATGAACGATATGCTGAAACAGGAAGTATGCATTCACTCTTCATGCTTCATGAAATACTGGATGATGATTTTCTCCTTCTTGAATCGGATCTTCTTTATGGTGATGATGCTTTGAAATACCTGCTACAAACCAAAGAAAGGGATTT
>Ga0066846_10000545_pt1 | contig 18743 bp, 6 predicted proteins | sample ETNtaG_33_FD_65489 | JGI IMG/M metagenome (GOLD analysis project Ga0066846, IMG submission 65489) | Marine microbial and viral communities from oxygen minimum zone, Eastern Pacific Ocean - ETNP201310SV76 | ecosystem: Environmental > Aquatic > Marine > Oceanic | place: Pacific Ocean: Eastern... | reverse complement strand
AGCATTCCGATTCATCACCAGGGCGGTAAATCGAAGGGTCATCCGATGAGGAGTGTCCACCGGCTCGGTAGGTGTAGACTTCGATGTGAGTCGCACCTTTTCCAGCGCGGGCACGCTCACGAGCCCACTTAGTTACCGAATACAGAGCGAGGAAGTCGTTACCATCTACTCTGAATGATGGAATCCCATATGCTAATCCACGGGCGGCGAAATTTTCGCCACCGGTAGCAACATTGCGATGTGTTGAAATCGCCCATTGGTTATTGACGACATTGAGAATTACTGGCGGCTTGAATACCGATGCGAAATTTAGCCCGTAGTGATAATCTCCTTGAGCGCTTGTACCATCTCCAACCCAAGTGATTGTAGCTTGGTCATCACCCTTGTAAGCAGAAGCCATTGCAACACCAACAGCTTGGCTGAATTGGGTGCCAACAGGGCTGGAAATGGAGATGAAGTACCCCTCTTTCCAAGAATAGTGTACCGGCATTTGGCGGCCGCGAATATTATCTTCGGTATTTCCGATACAATGGCAAATCATACTCACCATATCACGGCCACGAACGAATTGTGCCCCCGGCTGTCGATAAGACGGGAAAATCCAGTCGGTATCATCCAATGCCATTGTCTGGGCGATTGCAATTGCTTCTTCACCCAATGAACGCATGTAGAATGACAACTTTCCAGTTCTCTGCATCTTTATCATCCGGTCATCAAATATTCGAAGTCGCATCATCAATTCTAGACCTTTGATTAGAGTCTCAGCATCGAGTTCAGGGTTCCACGCACCACTTGCAGTATCATCATCTCCAAGGACACGAACTAAGCCATGTGCATGGTCATGAGTTTCCGATGCTTCACAAGTTACTGGGTCTGGGCGAGAAAGATCTCCTGGTTGCTCTTTCCAAGGGCCTCCAAAATCAGCCTCATCACCCGGTCGGAATGGGGCGGTAGGTACAGTGTATGGTTCCATTGTCCCCTTTCCCCCTTCCGTCATGTAAATCCTCACTCCATGCCCGTTCTAAGCCTTGCCGTTGCGCTGGCCAAAAGATCGCCAGCGCGATAGGAGGACCTAACCAATGGTCCACTAGCACAGCCGAGGAAACCCATCTCTTCCGCCTGTGATGCCCACTCATCGAAAATTGCAGGCTCGGGGAATCTGTCAATGCTTAGATGGCGCTCGCTTGGAGCGAGATATTGTCCAATTGTCACAAGATCCACATTTGCTTCTCTCAGCATTTGCATTGCCTCAGTAACCTCTTCATCACTCTCACCTAGTCCTACCATAATCGAAGACTTGGTCAAGATATCTGGGCGTAGGCGCTTAGCCTCGACCAAGATGGAAATCGATTGTGCAAAGGATGCGCGGTGGTCTCTGACCACTCTATCCAGTCGAGGGACGCATTCCACATTGTGAGCAAAGACCTCTAACTCGAGGTCATCGAGTAGATTTGCTAAGTCATCTAGGTCGCCAGCAAGGTCGCTACATAGTAATTCGAGAGTAACTTCGGGACTTGTTTCTCGCACCGCTTCAAGGCATCTGCGGTAATGACCAGCCCCACTATCCTCGAGGTCATCGCGATTAACAACTGTAATCACAGCATGATTGAGCCCCATCGATGAGATTGCATCAGCGAGTTTTGCCGGCTCACCCTCATCAAGTGGTGGAGGTGATTTGATTGTTCCAACGGCGCAGAATCTACAACCACGTGTACATTCTTGACCTGCAACCATGAATGTAGCATCCTTTGCAGCCCAACATTCGTGAATGTTAGGGCAGCGAGCTTCTTGGCAAACTGTGTGAAGCATATTTTCCTTCACAGTAGCCTTAGTTTCGTTGAATTTCTTTTGCAGTTCACCAGTTGGCAGGCGGGTACGAAACCACTCTGGAAGGCGGGCACGTTCTTGCGCCATCTTCAATTTACGGACAGTCAATATGGCACCCCCTACAACCATCCCGAAGGGATGGTGTCGAATAAGGCTTGGTTGGATGTCCTACGAGCATTCAAGCGGCGAATCCTTCTGCGTAAGCATGTGAAGGTCGCAGTCATCACCGGTGGGGCGCGCAGAATCGGGGCGGGAATCGTCAGCGATTTGATGTCGAATGGATGGTCGGTAATCATCCATTGTAACTCTTCGATTTTACAAGCAAAACAGCTTCTAACTTTGGGCTCTGGAGCAGTTGTCCAAGGCGACCTTTCAGACCGTGAAGAACTGTTTAGAGTAATCGAGGAAATTCACGATCATCCTTTGGTAGAAGAGCGAGGTGGAATCGACCTTTTGATTCACAATGCTTCAATCTATAATCAGATAGACTTCAAGGATGTTACGCCACATGAGTTGCAAAAATTCACTGCGGTTCATCTCGATGCACCCTTCTTTATTTCACAGGGGCTTGCGCCACGAATTTCCGCAATAAATGGTAGTATTATTGGCATGGTCGACACCAGTTGGGACCACGCTTGGAAACGCCTTGCACACTATACTGCAACCAAGGGTGCAATGCGACAATTAATTGTCAACCTTGCCGGGGAATTAGCACCCGAAATCAGGGTCAATGGAATCGCACCAGGAGCAATACTTGCAGCGGAGTGGGAAAAGGAGAGATTTGACGAGATTCTCGCCAAAGTCCCACTTGGGCGTGCAGGCACGCCAGAAGACATAGCAAAAGCAGTGAGATTCTTGGCCGATGCAGACTATATCACAGGATATATTCTACCTGTTGATGGCGGTTGGTCGCTAACTTGACCCCTAAATTTCGATTGGTGCAGGGGGTGGGACTTGAACCCACGAACCCATTGAGACCGGATCTTAAGCCCGGCGCCTTTGACCGACTCGGCAACCCCTGCAGGCGAATGCCAACGGTCTAATCTAATGAATCAAACGGGAGCGAATAATGAATTCAATTATATGATGTCGGAATAACCCAACCCCATGGATAAGGTCTCAGTTGCGGTTCTTGCAGCATTAATTGTTCTAGCACCTTTAGGATATGGCGTATACCACTTCAGTCAAACTGATGATGCCGGAGACGAGATTATCGAAGAGGAAGAAGAAGTGATCGACCACAGCGCACATGACCATCCAGCACCTGCTCTAGAAGCCTTACTGATGTCTTTCGAAGGCGAGCAATTTATCGCGGGCAATGTAATTCATGACCATCCAATGGAAGTTAGAATTCAATGGACAATGGAATCCGCAGAAGGTGTTTCCAGCGGTGCTAATCTTGCGACTGACTTGGATGGTTCTTGGTCATTCGATATCGATGTAGATGATCGTAGCGAAGACATTTCGATTACATTTAGAGCACATAATTTGCCTGAAGACACGTGGTCGGATAATCTGACAATCGTAATTCCAGCTGATGTTGAAGACAATAATACTGGTAATAATACAGACAACAATACAGGTAATAGTACTGGCAATAATACGGATAATAATACAGAAAACAATACCGGTAGTGGAAATGGAACGGGCGTTAATTCACCTCCGAACTGTGATGCTGGACAAGATTTGATTTCAGACGTTGATGAGTTAGTCTACCTAGATGCCAGCAATTCTTCTGATCCAGATGGAGACAGTCTACAGAATCCATCTTGGCAAATTACAGAAAGGCCAGAGAATTCTATGGCATCAATTGTTAATCCGTCCAGTGTCAATGCTGAATTTGTTCCAGATGTAATTGGGAATTTCACAATCGAATTCTATGTCGATGATGGTGAGGATTTCTGTAAAGATAGTATGCAGTTGGAGGCGGTGATCACAGTTCCATCAATTAGCCCAAATGCAAGTTCACAAGTACTTACTAACGGTACTGCAATGGAAGATATTACTTTCACTAGTGAAGGAGGACATGTAGATACATGGGAAATCTCACCATCACTACCATCCGGTCTCAGTTTTGATATTGATTCAGGTAGGATTAGTGGGACTCCTTCAGAAGCGTTTGAAGAAACCACATTCATCGTTTATGCAAATAATTCAGCAGGCTCGGCTACTGCTAGTATTACCTTGAGTGCGATTGAATTGGGATATGACCGCAACGACTTAGCACAATTTTGGCTCGATTTCTTTTTCTGCCAAACAACAGATGACAGGCCAACAGTCGATGATCTGACCACTTCTCAAACTGAGACACTCCAGTGCGAAATCTCAATCACTCTAAATGAAACTCATCTAATCATCTCTACAAATGGTATACCAAATCATGATTTTGAATCAACACTAGCTTGCTCACAAGGAGGCGATTGTACCAAGGTACAGGATTACACTTGGTCTATTCCAAGGAATCCTACTAACGATACTACTGGTGGCCATGACAGTGCTAACTGTCCTGAAGCAAATGGTGAGTATGAGTGTGCACCAGACAGAGGCCCCATCGCTGTAGCAATGAATGGTGTTCCAATCTTCGGTCCAGAAGATGGCCCTGGAGGCGATGCGGTTGCTGCTGAACATGGAGTCTACAATGAAGATAGGCAACCAATCGAATTGGGTTTATGTCACGGACACGCTGCTCAAGGTGGAACATACCATTATCACGCAGATTCTAACTGTATGCATTGGCATCCAGAAGAGGGTGAAAACATCAAGGATGATTATGATGATTCAGCACCGGAATTAGTTGCGCCAAATACCTATGATGGCAATCATTCCAAAGTGATTGGAGTGGCATTCGATGGCTATCCAATCTATGGATTCTGGGGCTATGATGACGAAATGAATGTCGTGGAAATGAAGAGTTCTTACGAATTAAAAAGTGGTGAAACCGGCTACAATGGAATTGATGATTACCAATACGTAGAGGGGCTTGGTCACCTCGATGTATGCAATGGCCATTTTGGGATAACACCTGATTTTCCTCAAGGAATTTATCACTATCACACTACTATGCAGAATGGCGATGGAGATATGGGATTCCCTTACTTCTTGATTTGTTATCATGGAGAAGCCGATATGAGTGGCGATGATGACGACCCTTGTGCTGGATTCGGAGAGACATGGGGGCCCGGAATAGGCCCACCTCCACCTGGATGTGAAGGTGGAGGGCAAAATGGTCAGGCTGAAGGTATGGTCGTGAGTGCTTGGCAATTCAACCCATTTGCAATCATAATTCTAGGCCTGATGCTAGTATCGGGTTGGCGACTCTGGCGGCGATGAATCCACCCGAAGGGTGGCTTCAATAGGCTCAACTCGTGCAAAACCGTTTAACACCCGGGCGGTGAGGGTAGTCTGGTGCGTATGCTGCGAACGCGATTAATTCCGGTGCTTGTACTCTTCTTGATGCTCAGTGTAAGCCTACCAATCAGTGAGTTTGCAGAACTACCTCAAGAAGCGTCCTCCGAGTATGTTCCGGGCAATCTGGAGGGCTATGACCTCTACCTCGATGAAGTCGGCGATTCTGGTGGAGATGGCGCACTAACCACAGCTGAACCATCTGGGGCTCACAAAGAAGCATCGATTCTATCCGGTGTAGAATTCCGTTCTGATGATTTGATTAGTGATCTCACAATTTATGGCGAGGGCACAGAAACTCTTGTCCGTCTTTCGATTTACATGCAGTTTAAGGGCCAAGAAGGCTCTACTGCTGATTTGACTTTCACTCTCAATGCGGTTGGAGGTTCTACCTATACCGAAACTCTGAGTTTGTCTGACCCCTGCAGTGATGGACTCTTCAATTCCGATTGTTCGTGGACCATCAATGAAATCTTCTTCGATGTACCAGAAGATGGTTTCACAGTTTCTAAGGGTGCACAACTCCGCCTTCAAATCGATGGTTCTGCTTCTTGTGAAGGCCAAGGTGGAATAGGCCAAGGTGGAGATTGTGATGTTCTAGTCGCCTATGGGGATGTTGAGCAAACCGCAGGATATTCAAGAGTCGAACTCAAAGCAAATGCTCTTGCGGAATCCAGTGTTAAGGTTCACACTCCTGGTGGCCTTTGGACCGATGGCGAAGCTCTAGAGTGGGCCCCAAACCACCGCCCAGAGTTCAGGACTATTCAATTCACAGTCGATGTAAGAGATGCCTTTGGTCGTGCTGATATCAATTCGGTTAGTCTCTTACTGTCAACTCCTTCAGGCACCAATACGGTATTCGATAAGGACTTCGAAGATGAGGACTTGAGACTTGACAATAATGGATTGGTTGGTAATTACACTTGGACCTATGATGCTGGAATTGCTCCAGGGCAGTATCCGCTTCAATTGGAAATCGTAGATGTTCAAGGCCATGTAGTAGTATTCACTCACCAAGGCATCGAATTCGTAGAGCATGACATCTATCTTTCTCTCCCGGTTAATCAGCCTGATGTGGTCCTAATCGCTCCCGGTCAGGTGAGCAGTGCTGAATTCATGATTGAACACACCGGCTCAGCAACTGTTGACATGAATGTTGTACTCGAGTTATTCACTACGCTCCCCGGTTCATGGTCTGACCCTGTATGGGACCAGCCTGCTGGATATGCACTGAACGGTGGCGGTTCATTCGCTCGTCCGATTCTATCAATCGAAGCTCCATCTGGGGAGGAAGACTTGGACGCTCCAGAGCACATTGAAGTGTGGGCACGTGCATATGCTGAAAATGATGAAGGCGTCATCGAGGAAGTACAGGTGAAGAAGATAATACTCGATGTCGAAGAAGTAGGTGTCTATGCCTCTCCAAGGCTTGGAATCTGGGAAGATTCCGAGCATCAGATTCAGATTGCTGACTCTAACCGTCCTGAAGCATATGACCCTCTAATTTCGCATTATATCGATTCTGAAGAAGTAGGTGAATTCTTCATCGATGTATTCAATGCAGGATTCGATACCGACACCTATCGTCTTAAGATTGAGGATATGCCGGATGGATGGCAGTATGTATTCTATGACAATGATACTGGACAGGAACTCGCGACAGAAGGAATCCATGCAATAACTCCAGACATTGGCTCGCATGAAATACTAACCTTGGTAATGAAAATCTACCCACCGACCTCTAGAGATGATGCTGATATCGGAATGGTGACGATCAGGTGCTCATCTACTGGTGATGCTGAATTGAATACGATTGCATCTTTCACAATTCACCGTACCTTCGGAATACTTGCTGAAGTAATCTCTGACTCTGATGGTGGCGACCCTGGAATAGTGGGGCCAAAGCCTCCGGGTTCAACAGTTTCATTCGATGTACGTATCACCGATTCAACACAAGAAACTGGGCAGAATACTTGGAGGGTTATCTCTCCAGAAAAGTTGTCCAAGAATACCGATAACGATGAGATATATGGGACTTGGACATATACCTTGACAGATGATAATGGAAGCGATGTTGTCGCTCTAAGAATGTCACCAGGTGATGAAGTCGACATTACTGTTGAAATCGAAATGCGAGACAAGGTAATTTTTGGAAATCACACAATCTATCTTCGGGTAACTGAAGAGAATCCTGATGATGAACCACGTTACTTCGATCTGCCGTTAACAATCAAAGTTTCTGAGGATGTTACTCCCGGGCGTATTTTCGTAGAAAGAGTAACTCCATTATCCTCTTTCTTACCCAATGAGGCTAAGCATATTGAGTTCCAAGTTCAGAACGATAACAACGTACCCTTAGACATCATAATCACCGCTGATATTATCCCAACTGGTTGGGATGCTCGTTTGACTACATCAGCTAATCAAATGGGAGGAAATTTCGTACTATTAACCATCGATCCCTACTCCAAGGAGGAGTTCACAATGATTTTGACCGCTCCAGACAATATCGTGGCTGGAGATGCGATTGCGGTAACCCTCGAAGTAACCCCTATGGATGATGAGGTTCCATATGATGCACAGTATACACAGCGTCCTTCATTTGAGTTCACAACCGACTGTTCAGGCTTAGTTTGTATAGGCAATTTCTTAACAAATCCTACCCCGCAAACCATTGCGCTTTACGCGGGTCTTATCCTTGTAGTCATCCTTGCAGTCTACCGAAGAGGCCAGACTTCAGTAGTTATTGGATATGATTTTGAAGAGGTGTTGGAAGATGAACTTGGTAAAGACCTAGAGGACCTTCCTGAACCGGCTATTAGTGATGAAGAACTCGATGATGATCTCGAACTTCTCGAGGACCTAGAGGACCTTTGAATCTGAGAATTATTGGTCGCTTTTCCCCCCGTAGGGGGGAGTAAAAGATGGGCATTATGTCTGAACAATGTTCCATTTCCCTTAAGTGCCTTTGAGTAAGCCGTTTGATTAGTGTTAGCGATGCGTGTATCTCCATCCCCCTCTGCGGCGCGTCCAAATCTCCTTAGAGAAATGAATCAAAATACGGCCAAGTCCATAGGACTTGCAGCCCTGATGCTGATGGCTTCATTAGCCTCAATTGAATTTGTTTCTTATGCTGCTCTTGCTGCAACAGACCAAGATGGAGACGGTCTGACATACGGCCTTGAGTATCTAATCAATACCCAGCCTAATGATTGGGATTCTGATAATGATCAACTACCAGATGGATGGGAATGGCAGTACGGCCTTGACCCGACTTCGACCAGTGGCGTTGATGGTGCAATTGGCGATCCAGATGGCGATGGTTTCTCAAATTTACAAGAATATTCCTACAAAATAAGTAGTAACTGGGATATTTCTTCCACACCTACAGTTCTTGACAATGGAGTTTGGTGGAATGGCACGGTTCCAGTTAACAATTGGGACGAGGAAAATGCCATGCAATACAACCAGCTCGCTTGTGGCGATGCTGGAAACGATGGTACCGGTACTACAATTCTATGTGATGAAGACCCGGTTGGAAATATCTGTACTGATGGATTCGACAATGACAAGGATGGTATGGTTGACTCCAACGACAATGATTTCGATGGAGATGCAGATTGTTCCTCCGACGATGATGACGGCGACGGAATTCTCGATGAAGACCCCAGAGGATGGGATACTGACGGAGATGGAATGCCTGATGGTTGGGAGGCTTCAAATGGCCTGGATGCAACTTCACCTTCCAATAATGACGGTGCAAATGGAGACCCAGACTCCGACGGTCTAATCAATATCTATGAGTATGTCAATCCGTCTTGGACTACTACCTGCAGTGGGCAACCATGTTACAGGCCAGGACCAGACGGAAGTTTCACAGAAACAACTTCTCCTTGTTCTCCGCACATGGGAATAGGTCCTAGTGGCTGTGCTACTCTAACTGCAGAAACCGATGGTGTAACTTCGACCAATCCACAGGATAGTGACACCGATAACGACGGCCTCAATGATTCGTACGAGGCTCTTACTCTCCTAACCGATCCTACTGATTCAGATACCGATGACGATGGTATCAGTGATGGTAATGAGGTCAACGGCGCATACGGAAACCCTCCTCAGGCAAGCGATCCTCGAAATAATAACACCGATGGTGACCAATTCGATGATGGTGAAGAGGATAAGAATGGAAATGGCCTTGTTGATGTTAACGAAACCGACCCAACACGCCGAGAAGATTCAGGCGACTTCGATAATGATGGTTTACAAAATTGGGAGGAAAATCTCTCTTGCTCAGCATGGAATATCGCAGACACCGACTATGGTGGAGTGAATGATGGTGACGAGTCCAATGTGTCTCATGGCACAGACCCATGTGATTCATTATTGCAATTTGAAACTACAATTGTCAGTTTTAATTCAGGTAATAGTCAATTGACATTGAGCAATGGTTCTGGTTTCCGTTCAGGCGGAGGAATTGCATATTACAATAATTCAGGAACATATACTCAGTTTTCTTATGCAGGGCATACCAATAATGTACTGCAAGGTGTTTTCACCGGTCCTCCAACTGGTGTTACCGTTGTTGAAACCCGTAATAATTCCTGGTGCCACGATGGAACAGGATTACCATATCCGACCTATTGTGATGACGATTATGCTGACATAGACGGCGATGGTCTTGCAGATTGGGAAGAGACACTAGGAATTTACGGATACTTCTCTAATCCAACTCTCTATGATTCGGATGGTGATGGAGTAAATGATTACGATGAAGTCATGGCTAACACAGACCCGCTAGAAGCCTGTGATAATTTATTGGATGACGATGGCGACGGTTTGAACAATTATTTCGAAACATCAACAGGATGTCCAAACTATTGGATTGGAATAACAAATGGCTCATTTGATATTTGGTCAACTGCATATGATGATGGTGATACAGATGCAGGAGGAGTTAATGACAAGCAGGAGTACTTCGATTCAACAAATCCCCAAAGCGATCCTTCTGATGACATAATGCCAGCAGATTTCGATGGAGATGGTATTCCTGATGTGGTAGAGAACATTACCGGTACTGATTGGCGAAACCCAGATACCGATGGTGGTGGTATGCTAGATGGTGATGAGTGTCCTCAACAATTCTGGTTCACCAATTGTCAAGGCGCACCATTCGACCCATGGGACCCTACAGATGATGCCTTACAGAATGAGGTTGTATTTTGGGCAAACAATACCAGTGGTATAGTTGATCTAAACCGTCAACACCTTTGGCGCCTCAATACTTTCGATATATACACAGGTGCAGCATATGGTATTGCTGTAAATTCACATCCTGCTGCGAACATCATTGTACCATATGCCAACACTACTCATCTCGCTCCAAGTACATATGCAAATGATACTGTGACTTGGAATCTTGATTTTGCTCATCCAATAATGGGTGGAACTGTACCGATGTCAGCATATCAGTACAATATCACATTCTGGTCGGATGCAATGGTCGAAATGACGCGCACAAATGATACACATACCTACGTTCTAACCGCAGGAGTACTTACAGAAATGTGGGTTGAAGAAAATGAGTATTGGTTTGATTGGGATTCAATTTCAGCTGATACTATTGCAGGTTCAAATAATTCTTACGAGACTATAGTACCTTCAATATTTACTGATACAACTGCGCCGGAATCTGTGGTGATGAATATCACGAATGATGTCATAAACGCTGCTGGTGCGGTCGATGCATATTCGAAGGCTAGTGCCCTATCTGATTTCTTAATCAATGGCAATGCTACCTTTGATTTCAAGCGAAATTACAATGGAAGTGGGGTAGGTCCTGATGAAGATGTTACTTTCGATATGCTTGCACGAGCAAAGGAAGGAACTTGCACAGAATTCACTACCACCTTTGTAACAATGGCCCGAATAGCAGGCCTTCCTACTCGCTATGTCACTGGATATAGTGGTGGCTCATGGACAGGTTCTGGCTATTCGGTAATGGGACAGCACATGACTCAGTGGGGAGAGATAAGAATGGAACTTTCTGCTTCAGCTGGCGGCGATGATCTTGGCTGGGTGCCATTCTTTGCCTGCCCTGCTGCAGAAGAACTCGAAATCGTCAATATTACTTGGTCTTCAACCGAATATGACCGAGATGGAACGGGTGATATTTCTGCGAGTGGACAATTACGTTATCTCGAAAACGGTACACCTGCCGATGGAATTGTACTTCGTGGCTATGTTGTCGATCCTGCTGATGTAGGAGAAGTGCCTGGACTTGCTGCTCTCATGGACAACCAGTTTGGCGTTATTTTCACTGACGCAAATGGTAATTTCACAATGAATGGAACCTTGAACTCTCCGATTGAGGCCGGCTTTGCAAGTATTGTAATCGAGCATTTGCAGAGCGGATATGTGTCACATGGAGGTATTGATTTAGGTGTCTTCATCAATATCACCGATGATTCAAATCTGTCACATGCTTCGCCAAATGCAATCGACCAACCAGTTCTTGGTGCAGGTGCAACTACTGTTCTTACAGGGTATCTTCTCCACGAGAATAATGCTACCTTAGGCGCTGATGAACTTGGTAATGATCTCGAAGTTTGGCTAGATTTCACCTCATCGGTCGATGGTGCTACAAATCTCACTGGAACTGTGGGTCCTAGCGGTCTTTGGGCGATTAATATCACACTAAGTGAACTTGAGACCAAGACCAATATTTCTGCAACCCTTGGATTTAGCGGCTGGCAGGATGTTTCACAATCCGTAGGGTCTCCAGCCTTCCATTTGCGACCGAATTCTCACGTGATTACTCTTGATATTAGGGATGCTCCAAATCTAACTGCAACTATCGAGGGTCCAAGAGCGAATAATTCTATTTTCGAACTTGATGAATTGTTATATGTCAATGGAAGTACCATGAGTTTCGGCGTTTCTCCTGTGCCAATGAGTGGTAATCTCTCATTTGGTATGCGTGAAGCCGATGGTGGAGGCACCTTCCTAGAGTTGTTCAATACTTCAGTAAACGGTTCGTTTAATCTCATACATCTTCTCGATGTGAATACTACTTGGGTACATGCTGGTGCTGTTGAATTATCATTGGTTTTCTATCCAGATACGCTTGAGGCTACCGATTCTCTCAATACATCTGGAACAGATTGGTGGTTGAAGGGTATCATGTATCTGGAATTGCAGGCAAACTCTCAGTTGCGCGGAGATACTGTGAATATTCTTATCCAACTTACCGACCATATGGGTGTGAATCTAAACATGAATACTACAGGCGACTTTGAATTCACATTCAATGGAACCCTTGAAAATACTACGACAGATCCAACCTCTACAACCCTATCACCGACATTCACAACCGATGCGAACATGTTTGCGGGTGACTATGTACTGGACATGGATTTCACTGGAAATGAGTATTATGTTGCTTCATCAAATACTAGCATGCTCAGAATAATGGGTTCTGTCGACCTTTCATTGGCAATTATTGATGATTGGACTCACATTGGCAATCAATCTTGGTTGGTGGGTGATGTTACCGACGCCATTCACAATAATGCAGTCATAGGCAATGATTCGATTATCACGGTGATGTTGCTAACTCTCAATGGCCCGGTTGACCTCGGTGCAGTCTTAATCAACAATTCAACTGGAACCTTCAACATGACAATCACGGCTCCAACACACGTTCCTTCAGGAGTTTACGATGTCGAAATATGGTCTGATTTCGATTCTCTAGCTCCACTTGGTGGCGCATATTGGCAGTGGGTAGACAGTGCAGTACCTCCTGCAATGCCTCAACTCCCTTCCACTACATGGGGAATTGAATCTGAAGTCATATTACGGGCTGATGAATCGTTAGGTGGTATCGATAAGGTTGTGGTGATGAACACATCTGTTGACCTGAAGACTCATGTGCGTGATATCGCAGATAATTCCAATTTAAGTGGAGTTGTTGTGGACTATATTCTCGATTGGGGCGGTGCAAATCTCACCATTGGACAGGCTACAACGGATGTTGAAGGCAATGCTACATTACCGTGGACTGCAACTGGAATCGCCCCTGGTGATTATGTGCTACGCATGGAAGTACAGGATGATGTTACTTCAGCAAAGATTGCAGGTGCTACTAGGCACTTAGGCAATTTCACAATGATCAACGTCACAGTTCAGGTGCCCTCCAATATCAGAGTGGATAGCATACCATCTCAGATTACTGCTGGAGTAAATTTCCAAGTTATCGGTGCTGTCGAAGATGGAGACAATGCTAGTCGACCTTTGTCTACTCCAGTTAAGCTCGAAATGTTCTGGCTCGACAACCAAGAGGAAAAATTGGTCAATGGCGTATTCACTCAAATTAATGGTAGTTTCAACATGTCCGTTCCTACAGATGTGCTGAATAATGGTACTAAGCGTGGTCCTCGTACACTGATTATCACAGTGGTTGAAGGTTCATCTCCATTCTATCTAACCGATACGAGTAATCATTCAATACAGGTTATGGGAGTTTCAAACTTTGAGAGCCTTATTCCGATTAACCCAATAATCGTCAATCGTGGAAATAATGTCAATCTCTCTGCTGAATTAGTAGAGGCCTCAGATATGTGGCAAGCACTTCCAGGATATACTGTTGCGGTTAAATTCGATGAGACGTGGCTTACAGAGAATACTACTGATGTGAATGGTAGAACTAATTTTACTCATATAATTCCATTTGACCAATCATTAGGATTGGTTGTAATTCAGTTCCACTACAATGGAAGTAGTGACTTGTTACCTGCTAATAGGAATATATCCACTGTAACAGTTAGGTCTGCTACTGTATTGGTAGTCGACGCAATATCTGAGAATCCTGTTGCTGGTGAATCATTCAATGTCACAGGTACGATTGCTAGTGATAATGGAAGCTCATTGGAATATAGAAATGGCGCTCTATTACCTGCGAACATTCTGTTCACAATAAATGGAATGCCAACAGGATTCCAAGTGCAGAATGGTACCGTCCAGGCCGATGGTACATGGGCCGCAATCCTTACGCTATCTTCGAACTTTGTTGCTGGTAGTAATACACTACAAGCATCATATATTCCAACAGTGAATTATTATGAAACTTCGAATGCGAATTCAACTTTCGATAGCAGAGGTTTCACCGTTCTTACCTTCCTTGCACCAGCCTTAGATGGCGCAGGGCAGCCTTCACTGAACGACCGTACCGATCGTGGTTCTGATGTTCTTTCGAGGCTGATGCTAATCGACAACGCAGGTTCTCCAGTGGTTGGAGTTCAGGTCACCGTAGTGATCAATGGAACTGTTGTGACTTCAACAGGAACAACCGATGCAATGGGAATGGCCTTTGTCAATCTGACAACACCAGTTGACCTCACTCCAGGATTCCACACTTTGGATGCTGAATTCCTTGGAACTTCTGGAACCACCGGATTGATAGGTGATGTTACAGAAGTTACCTTCGTTGTTCTGGCAGATACAGTTGTGACCATCACTAACAATACAATGGTGTTGACTGCAGGAGATTCATTGAGTGTCAATGGTACATTACTAGATGACTTAGGCAATCCACTGCAATCATCTGGAGCTAATTCAGGTGGAGTACTCCATCTCTATGTCGATGGAGTGCCAGTTTCCAGTGTCCTTTCAGATGCAGATACAGGTATCTGGGAGGTCTCATGGACTACTCCTGAAGGAATTACTGCAGGCGATCATCAAATCCAAATACGCTTTACCGGCGGAAGAGATTGGGTTGACCCAATCGGTTCTGGTGATACCGCAAATCCAGAATTTTACCATGAGGCTATCGCATTATCAAATTTCTCGGTTAGCGTGCCAACCAAGATATTGATGCTAACACCTGGTGGCCAAGTCGACCGTGAAGAATCGATTACTGTCCAAGGTAGACTACTCGACATTGTAGATAATCCACTGGAAAATCAAACTATTGAGATTTGGCTTGGTGGTACATTCCTAACCAATGTTACAACCGATGTATCAGGAACATTTACTGCAGTACATCCAGTTCCTGCTGATTCCCCATTAGGTCCAGTCACAATTGATGCGATATTCTCTGGTACTGCCTATTATCAGCCCACTCAAGAGAGTGGAGTTTGGTATGTTTACTCGCAGATATTGGTACAAGTCAACATTGAGACGCCACTAGCGGTCACAGATTCTACTATTATCGATGGATTCGTTGGCGATAACCAACTCATTGGAATCGATGGCATGAATGTCCTTATCTCGATTGAAGGAATTGAAATTGGCAATACTACCACTGACGCAAATGGAAACTTCAGTATCAATTGGACGGTACCAGATATCTTCAGTGACGGCCAACATGTTGTTTTGGCTTCAGTTCCTGCACAAGGATGGTATAGGGCTGGTCAAGGAAATACGACCTTCTTCCTTGCACATCGTAGTGGTTTGACAGTCGACATCGTCGACACTGATGCAACTCGCCTTGACAACTGGGAAATCACTGGTCGATTATATGACCTTGACACCGCAGAAAATGAGGGCCTTGGTGGAGAACTAATCTTCATCTATCTCGATGGTTACCAAGTTGGCTCAGCGTTTACTTCGATTACTGGTGATTGGTCTGCTGACATATTTGCAACTGAGAATCTAAGCCGTGGATCACATCAACTTTCATTCATGTTCGAAGGTAGTAGTGGTCACCTTCCAGTTAATCAAACACGTAACGTGAATGTCTGGGCAGATGTAACAGTACACATCGATAGTATTAGTCCAATAGTGATTCGAAGCGATTCATTGCATTCACCGCTAGTAATTACCGGTAGAGTGACTGAGATTGGTGGACAAGGCATTATGATTGATGATGCAGAATTAATTCTTGGAAATCAAAGCAATTGTGCAATTACTGATGGTGCACGTTGTATCGTGATAAACAGTATTTCTTGGAATGGAGGCCAGTTTACAATGACGGCTGTTATGCCAAGTTGGATAGAGCCAGGAATGACTCAACTCAACCTTCAAACTCCAGAAAATGGCAGTCTATTCTTGAGAACATCAGATGTGTGGACTTCCTCCTTTGCTCTGATGATTGATGCGTCCTTCGATGTGAGTATCGAACCGATTATTGAAGACGATCAAGAAGTGATCAGTGGAAGCATTACCGTAACTGCAGATGACACCCTCCTGGGCGTTGATGGAATTCCAATAACAATCTATGTCGAGCAGAATGGTTCCCGTCTAGCTAATATGACAGTGCTAACAGATTCCTCAGGAAATGCCATCTTCGAATTCAATGCTGAACCACCATATGGAGATGCATCACACTATGGTGAAATCGATTTGAAAATGACAGTTTCAAACCCTGATGGAGTACTTTCACAATCATCAGTTTCGTACTTTAACAACAAATACGGAAGTGGAGTTTCACCGGATTATACCTATTCTGCTGATGCAGGTGGCCCTCCATGGTGGGCATATGTGCTTGTTCTACTGGTGATTGCTGGTGCAACAGCATTCGTTCTCTACCAACGAAGGAAGGCAGAGGCATCCAAGTCCATCGCGGAAATCTTTAGTTATACTGCTGAATTACTAGCCGCAGGCGATTCAATGCGTGAAGCTATCTTCAACTGCTATGAGAGTCTAGTTCACTTATTGATGACTCGTGGATTCCTTCGCAGGGATTTCGAGACAGTACGTGAATTCGAAATGGCAATTCGCTCAGCACTACCAAATATCTCTGAAGAGTCACTAATTTCACTTGATGCAGTATTCGAGGAAGCGCGATACAGCCGCCACGAGATGGGTGAATCTCACAAGATCAATGCTCAAGAAGCATTGACAAGAGTTGCTGCTGAAATCAATCAGATAGAAATTCCAAATCGCTGATTACCAGCGGAGGTCGAGAATGCCGCCTTCGAGGCGTGCTTCAACGGAATCCACTCCTTCGGGGAGTGGTAGCAAGCGCTCAAATGTAGAGCCTATGCGTAAGCGGAGAATACTGTGTCCAGCAATTTCTGATTGTGAGATATTGATCAGGGATGCATCTGCACCGTGAAGTGGAATTGAAAGTCCATCCGAGTGGTGTCGTCCATTGAGTTCTTCAACAATCCAAGCGAGTCTTCGCTCAGGTGCAATCTCGCCAATATGGGTCTCTGGTAACTCGCCAGCGGTTACGAGCATCATAGTATGACGGTCTCTAACTTCAGTTAAATGGTCTCCACTTATCTCAAAAGCCGCATGCAATTGTTCTGGCCGAGCATCCAGTCCATCTGACACTGATGCATGTTCAATCTCGACCTCAGACCACTCATCCATGAGAACCACTGCTTAGGTGGGGCCTCATGAACCTTTCATGCGTCGGGTATCCACTCAACCCGACTAAAGAAGCGTCGTGCGAAGCGTCCAGTAGAGTCGCTATCCGAGCTACGATTCAACTTGATGTCATGAGGGAAACAGATGAGATTACCTCTGTCTTCATTGCGTCGGTCTAGTAACAGAATAAGGGCTCTGTCACCCATTGCGCGAATCGGTCGACCCATTGCTTGGAGGATGGAATTTATTGCAGGTTGAGTATTTGCATAGCGCCATGAATTACCAGGGAATCTCGACTCCATATATTCACGAAGTGCATTTTGGAATACCGATGGTGGAGGAAAAGGGATTCCGACACAAATCACGGTATCGAGTAGACCTCCATGGTAGTCTACACCTTCGGCTAAACGACCTCCAAATACGCCGCCTAACAGAATTCTACGACCAAGTGTGCGTTGGTCTTCTAGTTCTACCAATAGGGAATCTACATCCCGCTTTCCCCATTTTCTATCTTCCAGTATCGTTTTCATACCTGGTACATACATTTCATCGAATATGGTCTTGAGTTGGTGGTACGAAGGTGCGAAGACGGCAACATTACCAGGGGTATTTTGGGCTGCAGCCATGATATGTGCTCGCATGTTATTCGTCATCTTATCACTTCTTTCGCGGTAAAGAGTAGTTACATCAGAGGCTACAACAATCGGACGTCTTTCTTTTGCAAACGGTGATTCGAGGCTTGATACAGAACGATCATGCGGCTTGATCCCAAGTAGGTCGGCATACATACCCGGAGGATGCAAAGTTCCACTCATCAAGATTGAACCGGACACCGCATCGAAAATTGGTCCTGAGACTAATCCAGGGTCCAGAAGATGGGTAAGGATTCTACCATCCCTGCCTTCGCCATCAAAAACTAAGCAAAGTGCAGGGCCATCGCCAAAACGGATTAGTGAATCGATTAGATGTGCGAGTTTGTGAGCATCGGGTTCAGTGACTTCATCTCCATCTTTGTTCAAATCGGTTTCATTTGTTGCCAATAATTCCTTGAATAATCCAAGGCGTTTGTCCTTGTCGGGATTGATTCTTGCCGATGCTCCTCCGGTAAGAGTTGCTTGTGATACGGTAGCGGCAACAGCATCGAAGCATGTATCTAACAAAGAAAATATTCTGCTTGCAGTAATTGCCAATTCTTTCTCTTT
>Ga0066846_10000532_pt1 | contig 19069 bp, 16 predicted proteins | sample ETNtaG_33_FD_65489 | JGI IMG/M metagenome (GOLD analysis project Ga0066846, IMG submission 65489) | Marine microbial and viral communities from oxygen minimum zone, Eastern Pacific Ocean - ETNP201310SV76 | ecosystem: Environmental > Aquatic > Marine > Oceanic | place: Pacific Ocean: Eastern... | reverse complement strand
ATAATAAAAGCGGTTCAAACTCATAGTGGTGAGAAACCTGTACTCGTCAAAATTTCCCCAGACTTAGGGAATGCCCAAATCATTAGCATCACAGATACAGCGCGTGATCTTGGTTGCGCAGGTATCATTGCAACCAATACTACAGTTGAGCGCCCTGATGATTCGAAAACTATGACTGAGACCGGCGGTCTTTCGGGAAAGCCTCTTGCAAATCGTTCTACCGAAGTAATCAGACTGATCGCCGACCATACAGATGGAGGATGGCCAATTATTGGCGTAGGTGGAATATCAAATGCTGATGATGCCTGGGAGAAGATTACCAATGGCGCTTCACTGATACAGATTTATTCTGCACTCGTCTTCCAAGGCGCAGGTTCGGTTAAGTCAATTGTCAATGGACTCGATAGGAAATTGAAGGCAGCAGGTTTGACTACGCTTGATGAAGCGGTTGGAATAGCGAGGACTGGAAATGTTAACCCATAGGGCTCGCCTTCTGATAGTAGGTCTTGTCCTGACCGCGCTACTTGCCGCTACTTTGCTCTTAGAGGCGCCTGAAGCCACTCGGACAGTTGATGTGGTGATGAGCGACCCCGAGAGTCTTGAAGGCCGTACAATCGCAATTCGTGGCGAAGTTCAAGATGGTTCAATCAACAATACTTCTGACACCTTCATTCTTCATGGTGAAATGTATGAACTCAGTATCGATTTCACCAAGGCTACAGTTTCGAATGGACTAGCCGATAATAGAACCGTATATGCTGAAGGAATACTAGTGCACGATGGAGATAGTTGGGTCTTTGAAGCTGATATTATCAAAACCTCTTGCCCTTCAAAGTACGAAGCCGAAACCACTGAATAAGGCCCCGATGCCTTCAAATCAGTCCGCTGTCACGGCCTGTTGGGATAGGAGGGGAGTTTGCGTGCCCTATACCGCAAATCGCAAATGGCGGTCCGAATGCCGAGGGGCGGCTCAGCCGGTCCATGGATTCCCACAGGCGGACGTCGATGTCTCGCCCCCACGTGACCCGGGTGTCATGAACCGAAGCCGGAAGGAGTCGGGAACCGAATAACCGGGGGATCAGGTCAGGCCGGGAACGGAGCAGCCCTACCTGGGGCCATGGGTGCCGAGGGGTAACGGGACGGAGGAAGTCTGTGGACTTGGTCCATGGGTACGAGGGTCCACCCTCGGTTTCCCACTCATCTTTGTGCAATGATGAAACAGCCTATGTGCTTCACTGGTTCGCCATTTGAAATTCTTCCTTCCGAGGAATAGATGTCATCCTTTGATGAGATTCTAACCATGTATGTTGTTGGGTCGGAATCGAATAATCTTCCGTGCTTAGAATGATGATGGACGAATACGTGATACGATCCACTAGGTGCAGATTGCATCCAAAGAACATTCTCAATTGGCCTCTTGGTCCTACCCTTTGCATTCATGTCGAGTTCGAGGTTCCCGCCATCACTGGATTGGCGGTTTCCATGGTGAATAATCTCTCCACTAGGGGTGCGAATTAACAAATCTAAATCATTCAAATTATCCCATAATAGAGTAAAGGTAAGGGGGCCAACACTTGCATTTTCTTTATTCATTCGTTTAACGAATTCATCGTTTCTCTCGCAGCCTTCGATGAAAGTACTTTGACTTGCAGCAATAGAGGCCTCAAGAATCTGTGATAGGTTTGCGGACCTTCTTTCGAATCTCTCAGTTTCTTCTTTCTGAATTCGCAATTCCTCCGCCTTGATTTCCAGCAGCCTCAACAATTGAGTTCCATCATTATCATTAACGCCGGAAATCTCCATCGAGATTGCATCTTCATATGTTGATAACGATTCTATTGTACTCTTAATCCTTCTCACATTCTCTCTTTCTAACTCCTGTTGTTCATTCTTTCTTACTTCAGTCAATTTCTTTTCAAAAGCGGACTTAATCTTTTCAGCATCCTTGTCAAACAATTCCAATTGAGGTAGTTCACGAAGGTCATCTGAGACTTGGGCATTTGCGATTGAATTTGCGAGTAATTTGTAATTGGTGCGCATGGTATCTTTTCGAGTTCTTTCAGCAAACTTCTCCAATGATGCCCGCTGTTTTTCAAGTCTTTTCTCAACTTTCGGTATTTGCTCAGCAGCAACACCAGTGAATTCAATTTGGTCTAATTGCTCAACATTCTGAGCGTCGTTAATTGCAGCGATTACAATATCCATGGCCTCATCTTCCTTCTCAAGCCTGATACGTTCTACTAATTCGGTGAGATATTCAACACGATTCTCCCTTTCGGCTGTGAATTCTTCGATATTCATCGGTGAAAGCAACATGCCATTCAATTCGGGTAAAGATTCAGGATTTTCAGCAGTGGCAAGCTGATGCCATAGAGTAGCTCGATTATCTCGTTCTCTCGCAATCATCTCTCCACGTGCAACGGGGTCAGAAATTGAGACACTTGCAACCCAGAGTACCTTCGTACTCTCTTCCAATGTGCAGGAAAATGCAGAGATTAGTGGGCCGTCCTGTACTCGAACCTTCAACGCAGATTTCGCACCAATTAGAGATCTATTTTCCTTAAACCATACGAATACATCATACTGGCCGCCGGGAGTGTCTTGCGAATCCCAAATGATATTTTCAAGAGGATCAGAAATTGGAGAATCGGCATTCATTTCAATGTCGATACGTCCGCCGCTATTGCTATTTTTTCCTTTGTAGATTAGTGATGAATCAGGGCATCTAATAATTACATCTAGGTCATTTTTGTCATTCCAAAGCAGGGTGAACATTACATCACTGTACTGACCCTCATACTCCATCAGACGCTGCAATGTTTCTTCTTCGAATCCGGAGTCGAATTCGATTGCATTATCGGGCTGAGTTTGCAGAGCAATTCCGATTCCTTCAGTGAGGATTACACCAAGTTCGATTTCATCGGTTTTCTCCTCTATTAATTCCAAGAATTCCTCTATTTGTTCATCTCTCAAATTTCTTAATGGAATATGCTCTAAATCTTTCAATTCAACTGCATTTTCTATGGTGAGCTTATTGTTGTTATAGGTTTGATTTTGTAGATGTATTAGACGTTGAGCACGACGATTTTCCAATTCTTCAAATTGTTGGATTCCAACATTGTAAAAATTCTTGGTAAGCAATTCTTCCATGTCTTCGCATGTTTCGATAATACCACAATATTTGTTGAATTTCTTCGCCTGTTTTTTCAGTCGTAATTCTTCAACCAAAGTCTGGCGTTTTTCTTGCATTTTAGTCTTGATTTTATCCATTCTTCCCTCGCTCAAATCAGGGATTTCAATAGCGTCGATTTGCAGTGCACTTTCTGCGAAATCTATGCTGCCCATTACTATTCCATATTGCAAGTCGCCTCTACGCTTTTCACGAATGACTTCGAGAATTCGTTCTTGATTTGTATTTACGCTACTAATCACGATTGCGTCAAGTCCTTCCAATGAAGAGACATCCATCATTTCTTTATCGATTTTCTCAAACGCATCCCGCTCTACTTCTGCGATATTCTTTACAATTAATTCGTACTTTCTCTTATTGGATAGGGTTTGCAATTTTTCAATCATTACTGGTGTGAATGGGCTGAAATTTAACCGGATTAGTTCTTCTAAGTCATTAATTAGTGGGATCTCATGGGATAAAGTATTGTATTTTTCCTCAGTAACGATTATTTTACGTCTTTCATCCTTCAATCCCGCAAGAGATTTACTTGCAGTCTCACTTGCAATGTCAACTTCTATCGCATCGATTTCCTCAACACTTCTTGCATTGCAAATCGATATTCGAATCGCTTCAATATCCTGTCTATCTTCCAATCTAGTTTTGAGGTCTTGTAGTTCTTCATCTAAGGTCGAAACGAACTTTTCTTTTGATTTAATATCGAGTTCTTCTCTATCCTCTTCGACAATCTCTTTTTCCTTACCGAGTAAGTTTTCTTTCAGGTCATTGAGCATTTCCGATAATTCAGCCATGCGATTTTCGAGTTCTGTACCCTCTAATACATCTAATCCGAATTGTAGACTTTCATCGGTTGGAAGTTCCAATCTAACCTGATGTGTGTGTATGGAGCGAATTATTGCAAGAACTTCTTTTCTGCGTAATAATGTAGTGGACAATTCGGATTCTAGATTTGTCATAACTTGGTCATGCTCGACAATTTTTTGGCGTAAGGCCATCCTTTCACTGATCAATTTTGTAGATTTACTTTCGTAATCTGGAAGTGAGAATGTCTTTTCTTCGACCTCTTCAACCGCCTCTATTTTTAGTTTGACCTTGGTTATTTTTAGTTGGGGGGGTATGGTGTTCCAAAGTGCACCGATCTCACGGGCATCATCTGGGACAACCACATTCTCGGGCTTGTTTTCCCGTTTTGCAATTTGGTAGATGCCATATCCAAAACCCACAAGAAATATACCTGAAATAATTGTGAATATATCGGCCATGTTACCCCCCAATCAAACATTCACCAAAGTATTAACTCAATTTAATTCAGATGTCAAATACTACATCGGCAAACCATCCTGGGCCGTTAAAACTCGGTATTTCGGGCCACTGTGAGTGTATGGTTTCTTCTGCGCTTACTTCTCGGAATGCGAATTCATGAGTTGTTACAGCCTTGATTTCAACTTCAAGGCTAACATCGCTCTTTGCAACATATGAGACTTGAGCTTCAATCATTCCCTCACGAATCATCGGCTGGCAATCAATCAAAAATTCATCATGTACTTCAGACCTGAATAATATTTCATCAAGCCATTTCACTACAAGAAGATCAGTTTCACCTTCATGGCTTACTTCCCAGCGTGCAACATTACGTGTGAGTGCATTCAGATCCTGTCCTTCCTCAAGGAGGATAGATTGCATTCCTACAGTCAGTTCACGTAGTAAATCTCCTTGGTTACGCCCGAATGCTCTGATTCCAACATCTGCTGTTGTGGGTCGCACCCAATGGCTCAAAATATCACCTCTGAGAGATTTGCATACTCCATGCAACTTGGTCGAGACGGTCGGCCAAAGCATCTCCAGTGAGGGTGAATTCCTGATCTGCGGCCATGATACACTCACATGCAGCATTTGCAAGTTGAGCAGTACCATTAACATCCAATCCTATTCTTACAGCAGCAGCGATTGCGACAGCAGCAGCATCAATGATTCCAATTACTCCACTTGGGCTCTCAAGTGTACAAGGGACATGGATAGTTTCACCATCGCTTGTATAGACGGTAACTCCATTTTCACCTTCAAGGACAAGCAGGTTCCCCCATTCATTATCCTTGATCAATTTAGTTGCTGCTTCAGGTGAATTTGAACATGCAAGTCTCTTGGCCATCAGGTCTAGACCCCGAGTTTGGAATACTACCCAATCTGCACCCTGAGTCCTGTGTAATCCCGTTAATTTGGGGTCACAGATAATCGGAACACCGGCGACCTTTGCAGCGTTGACCAGTCGCCCTGCTCCTTCATCAGTAATCACGCCCTGGCCATAATCTGAGATGATTAGAACATCAGCCTTAGCGATTCTATCTACCGCTTGGTCGATGATAGATGCAAGGGCCTCACTTGGCATGGGTGAATCATCATCGATATCCCAGCGCAATAGGAGTTGTTCGTTACTAATCAGGTATTCACGTCCAGCAATTAGGCGCGTTTTCACAGTTGTAGTGCGTCCTTCGATGATAGCAATTCCATCGCATTCTACATCTTCGCCTTCTAAAGCTTCGATGATATTTCCTCCTGATTCATCATCGCCAACTACCCCGAATAGGATTGCATCAAGACCCACATTTTCCAATCCCCTTGCGACGTGAGCAGCAGCGCCAACGTCTTCGTGCCGGCGAGTTTCTTTCAAGACGGGAACAGGTGCTCTACTGTTGAGGTTGTTCGCATATCCGTGAATATATCGATCGAGCATAATGTCTCCAACCAATACTACAGCACCAGTCAAACTCGTGATTCGATTTTGCAGTTCAACCAATCGGTCATGTACCACTTGGTCGACATCATTCATTCCCATGTTTCTTCCCCCGAGGCTTTGGTTTTTCAATCATCCCTGTCTAGCAGTTCTGCAAGCATAGTAGCGTGCATCGTATCAGAGATACCCAGAGTTTCTCTGAGAGTTGTGAGCATAGCGTCCTCATCAGCGGTAATCATACCATCTTCGAGTGCGGTGATCAGTGTTGCGCGGTATGCATTTTCAGCATCACCCAATATAGGTGCTTCTCGAGCTAATTTCAATAGGCGTGTATGGCTTTCATCGTCGATACCAAATGCGGTACGCATGGTGACGAGTAGTGCGACTTCATCTTCGACGATTTCACCATCTACTAGGGCTTGTCTTAGCATGTCTAAGTATACATCCTCAGGAGGGGGGATATCTTGTGATTTCCGTGCTTCATCAGATATTCTACGCACGCGGTCTGGGTGCATTCCTACGAATTCCACAACTTCGTTCAGGAGATGTTGTTCGTCCTTGGTGATTTTCCCATCTTCCCATGCCCGTGCAAGCATACGGCGGACCAAATCCTCACCTGCCTGAGCATCGAGTGATGCAGTGCCTTCTGGATTGGAAACCGGTGAAATAACCGGATTTGAATGGAATACCATTCCTTCATCGAGATGAGAAAGTAGGTCTAGGGTCAACTGACCTCCAGCTCGCAAAGAGGAAAGTACGACCTTCTCACCATTGTTGATTACATCCTCATCGAGTATTCTCTGTCGAAGAGCACCTGCTCTTTGGCGTCCGGCTGAAGTGAGTCCATAGACGCGTCGTCGCTGTTTAGCACCCGGTACATGGCGTTGGCCAGTGATGAGTTCACCTCTATTTTCTAGGCGCTTCAAAGTACGCGGTACATGCTTTCTCTGGACGTGTACTGCGGCTGAAATACCTGCTTGAGTAATGCTTCCTGGAGCCTCCCACTGTCCTTCGGGAAGCGGGTTGTCATTGAGGTGAAGTAGCATACGCTCCTCAGTGGTCAAGGTGCCGAGATATCCGTCTACCATGCTCCTCCCTCCCTATGGGGAGGGAAGGGGAGGCACATAAGAGTCCCCACACCCTCACGCAACCATGGGAGGAGGTCGTAAGTCTAAGCCGAGGGTTCGTTCGACCCGTCCAATTGGCCTTTCTGCAGATGGTGCCCCTTCCATACCGAACGAACAACCTGTAGAGCAAGACGGCATGTGGTTCATCCCTGAACCGATATCTATGCGTTTGTATCAGAAGTCTGCTCTCGGTGTTATTTGCGAGGGAGGTATTCTTCTCACCGCTGAGGAAGTTATGTTTTGTCATTGGCATCGTCATATCCCATTGCAGGATGATTTCGTCGATAAGCGCCTAGATGAAGATCCTGATTTCGCTCATCGATGTGTTGCATATGATGTGGCCCGTTCAGGGGGAGAAAAAGTTGTGCCAAAAGACGGTGTTTGGTTACGTTGGGCACGCGATACACATCCATCAAAAGGAACTCCTGAAGCCGAAATTCGGTGGGCTAGAACTTGCAATACGTTGGATTGGTCAGAATTATTGCAGTGGACAAGAACTGTTACAGATTCAGGAATGCTTTCGGAATTGGCAATCGTCGATGATGAGATGGATGTAACCATGTATCGCTTATCACTTATCGACCCAAGAGGTTCACTAACACCAGCAATTCCTGGTGAGCAATCTGATTCCATTGGTGTAGAGCATCTTTCGAGGAGATTCATCCGTGAAGATGAAGCCAATTGGACAGCGGGAAATGATGACGATGTCACTAAATTATTCGGTGAATTAAATTCCAGAGGTTTACTCATGCGTCCCGGTTTCAAATACGGTTGTAGATGGAGGGTGTACGATACACCAATCGATGAATCTCACGCACCATGGTTAATGCAGATGGAAAAGGATGCCGCTAATACTTGGGACGGAGTATGCCTTTCAGTAAGATTAGCGGAAGGGGTCAACAAAGGCTGGGTCTGTGTCATGGATGACGGGAACTGGAACTTCCTCCAGTTCAGGCGCCATCTTCCTGGAAGATGATTTGATTCCCATTATCACCCAAAGTGCACAAAGACACAGAGCCACTGGAACCAGCGTCCCTGGGTTTTTCACAAAAGCGAACCCACTCGTTTCATCAGATTCCGCAGTTAACTCGACTTCGACAATCCATTGGTGTCCAGAATCCGATGCGATTACTACTTCGCCCTTTGCAAGCATTTCAGGTGTAAGGAGCCCATCGGGATCGATTTCGAGTGTGATAGAATCACCGGGGCCTAGATTTTGTCGATTATCGGTGGTAGCAATTCTCTCGAGGGGCCCTTCTAATCCAATTAGCCACGTCTGGTCTTCCTCTCCAATGAATTCCAGTGGAATTGTGATTGTACTAATCACATCGAACGGTATTATTGCTTCAAAATATGAATTGACAGGGATGCTTCCAAGGATTTCGAAATCATGTTCAACATCGATAATGCTACCAGATGAACAACCGATAGTTCCCGTGATTGTACCTACTACACCCTTGATTCCTGCCGAATCAAATACGAGTTCACCTTCATGGTGGCTCAGCAATCTATTATCCGAACTCACGAGGTTTAACTCCAACCCATCACAATTTGCGTGTATTGGAATGGAATCATCGGCCGTAAGAACAGAGCCATGGTTTGGAAGATTTACTTCGGTTGCGTGGCCACATCCTTCAGATGAAAATTGAATGGAATAATTATCTCCTGAATTTGCAACCTCTCCCGTCCAATCGACCAATATTCCGTCGTGGTCTCTAATTTGAATTCCAGTCGCTCCGAATGTACTACCATCTTGGAATAAATCTGAACTTTCACCCTCACCCACGCCATTGACTAAGTCCTGACGTCCATCGGCTTCCATTACTACTAACCATGGCTGTTCAGGATGGGAATTCACGGTATTAGTAAGAACCGAACCGGCTGTGGTATCTTGCTTGAGAACCAAAACTCCATGGCCAGGGAGGTTGCTATCAAATCCAGAATTTGTTCGCAATTCGACCCATACAAATTCCCCTTCGCCAATATCGATTTTCAGTGCAGTGCCGCCTTCACTCATTCCAGTTAGGGGGACTGTTGCGCCTGTGCAAGTTTCTCCCGCTGGCCAATCGAGAACCATTTCAGTGTGACGAGAGGTACCGATTACTTCCATTGTTGCAGAAGTTGGTAGAGCAGGCCATGCGCCATTACCGTTCCAATTACCGCTTGCCATCACATCCCATTTTCCAACTCCTTTCCAGGATTGTGCAACTGTTTCATCGTGAACGGGATAAAGATCTAAGGCACCCAATTGATGGTACATTTCATGAATTAATGTGCCGAAATTATTGGAGGATTTTTGTGAACCAATCGTATAGTGAGCAATAGAAAGTCCAGCTCCAAGAGCAACTTCATTCTCAATGCTTGAGAAGTGACTCCAGATTCTATTTGATGACCCACCACCATCTTCCTGTGGTTTGATGCAGTGTAGAATTAGAAATCTGTCGACCCATCCATCTCCATCCATGTCGTAATTTGCCCACTCTACATCTTGTGAAATATCTCTGACAACCTCCTCTGCTAAGGTATGTGGATTATGGCCATCAGCACCCACATCTCTCTCGCCATTGACATCAAGGCCATATGTGGTCATCGCTTGACTTGGAGTGATTATTTCATCGTGATAATCAATTGTGAGTTCAACCTGCCCACCGCTCGTTTGGTCGATATAATTGATCGCAGATTGAGAGAACATAGTTTCTGCTCGTTGCTGGTCACACCCCACCATTTCGTCTTGGTCAGGGAAGTCGATTAGAACAACAAGCCAACGTTCTTGAGTATGCATTCCTACCAATGGACCTGCATCGGATTCTGAGATTATTGAATTATCGAGAATCCATTCCTCAATTGCGTCACCAGAGGCCCATGCACCGCCTGCCAGTAGCAGGAATATGATGGCAATCGGCCACCCTACAGAGGGACGCATGGGGACTTCGTCCCCATCGGTGAGGTTTGAATCATTGGTCGTGGAGAGTCGTAAAAACATCAATTCCAGAACAATCAGCCAAACTCAGCCATGCTTCATCACGATTCATTTGCAATCCAAAGGGAATATTTCCACCATGGTGTAGGGTCTTGATGCCGCACTCTGATAGAATTTTATTAATTCGTTCAAGGCTACTCTGCTTCGACCAAGGCGAAATTAGCGATGCCATAGCTAATCGTAGGTCGACATCGTGATTATGAGTTCGTAGAGTGGCAATATGCGATAGATCTAGACTTCTGGAATCAATTCCTAAGAACCGTAATGAATCCATAAATCCTGGTGGCATACCTTCAAGCGAACACCCTGAGAACACAATATCGGTTACGCCAAATCTTTTACAGGAATCTATGAGGTAATTTTGCTCAATTGGATAGCGGCAAACCGCATCGTATCTCATTACTCCCATGCCGGGTAGTGGACTTATTGAGGGGGTAGAACCACAGCATGAACAGTCGACATATAGGACTCGATGAATTCCACCTTCAGCGTCAAATAGATCATTCAATCCATACGCATCAGGTGCGCTCGCTCTGAATATATTCCAACCTGATAATTCCACAAGACTCACAGCAATAATTGACAATGCAATCATCAATCCCGACATTTGTGAAGGGATTGCTAACCATAGTAGCATCACCATGAATCCGTGAACTCTGACTCGCCACCACCCAGAATTACCAGCCCACAATAATTTCATTGAACCTGCTATTCGAATCACACTAATGGCTGCAAGAATAAGAAGTACTGCCCATGAAATTGTGATTGAGATGCGTAGCATTTCGGTAGCATCGTATAGTCCAACCAATCCAAGGCCACTTTGGAATGAATGGCCTTCAGCGAAAACCCAAGGCATTAACTCCATAATCACAAACCAAAGTGAAAGAATTCCAAGCCCCCAGATAGTTGTCATCCAGAATACAAATGCTCTGCGTTCAGAAGGTAATAGCCCACGTGCTGCAAAAGTATAGGCCTGAATCATTGCGAATGGAGCAGCAGTAAGCAATCCTAGTAATGCTGAACTCAGCCATTTTGTACTGGCCCATTCATCAGGTGAAAATACATTGATACAACTCGTTGTACAGGGGTCGAGTCGCGCCAAGATCCAATTCAGAATTATATCTATTGAGAAGGACCACACTACTGCTAAAATCACTGTGAGAATTACAGTTGCTCTAAGGCGTTGGCCTAACTCTCTTAGGTGAGATTGTACACTCTGTCGGCCATCTCCCGACAGGTGCAGATTACTCATATGGCATCAGACCAAATCTGTAGCCTTCTGTGGCGCACGTGCTTGAACTACGGTTCGGTATACACCATATATTGCCCAAAGTGTGCACATTGCAATTACCAGAGTATATCCCCATGGAAGGTTCACATCTACAGCCCATCCCGTGAAGATGAGTAGACCCAATGTAACCGCTCCTCTTTGCAAGCCCTGTGGCATTGCCAGTGACATGTCGAGGTGAGGAGGGCCGCCTCCAAAGCGGCGCTCGTAGAATTCCCCTTGGATAACTGCAGCAATAATCAAAATTGAAAGAGTGGTCCAGAAGTACACGTTGCCTTGTTCAAAATATGTGGCGGATAGTTCAGCCTGATGCTCTGCCTCGATATCTTCAGCGGTTTTCTCAGAAACAAAGAGGGATTGGAAATCGCCAACACTAATCGTTCGAAGAGCGGGGTCCGCATCATTTGTAGCATCACCAGGGGCATTGATTGTGAACGGGAGAATATTCCAAGCATCTCCATCCGAGAAACTTCCATCTCCATCTACAGCATTTCCTACGAGATTAAAGTGAACATTACCCACGTCCTCTGATGGCGCAGTCCATGTGATTGCCCAATCATTGCCGACGGCACTTTGGCTTACGGCGCCACCAGAATCGGTTACTGTTAGGGAACCATCACCGGGTGTCAATGTTCCAGAGCCATAGTCCCAGAGCATATATCCGCCTTCGGAATTAGTGGCGTGTTGAAGTGAAATAATGAATTCATAGTCAGTACCGGTTTCATAGGAACGAGGGACTCCTGAGATTGAAACGACGACACTGGTAGAAGGTGAACCACCTGCTCCGTGGCACGAACAACCCTCTTCTGGAACGATGCGATCATTTTGCATCCATGGTGGCCCGCCGCTGAACCCAAAGGCAGGAGCTACCAATAGTAGTGCAAGTCCAGTCATCAGCAAGATGCTGAGCCTTCGTGACATGATTCATCGGCACTCGTGTCTTGTTATTGAACATTGCCAACTCTCCCCGCCCCTTAGGGGCGGTGAGGAGAACATCTGGCACAGTGGTTAAAGTTCCTTGATGGCACTATTCAATTCGGTCATCATAGCCTTACCATCACCGAATAACATCATGGTCTTATCTTCATAGAAGAGGTCGTTATCCACGCCTGCATATCCAACCGAAAGGCTTCGCTTGATGATAACGACGGTTCGTGCTTGGTCAGCATCGATAATCGGCATTCCTGCCAATGGTCCTTCACCACTGCGTGCTGCAGGGTTACAAGTGTCATTAGCACCAATAACAATCGCCATATCACATTCGGAAAATTCGGGATTGATTTCATCCATTTCGATCAGTTGCTCGTACGGAACATTTGCTTCAGCTAGAAGGACATTCATGTGCCCTGGCATTCGACCTGCAACCGGATGGATTGCATACTTGATTTCAGTATCAAATTTCTCAGCCATCAGGTCAGCGAATTCCTTGACTTGGTGCTGACACTGGCTAACAGCCATACCATAACCTGGAACGATGATAATCTTCTGAGCACCATCAGCCATCATTGCTACTTCTTCAGCATCGGTACCGGCTTTAGTACGTGTCAATGAAGCCTTTTCACTGCCGCCGAACGACTTGAACAAGACATCGGTAAGTGTTCGGTTCATCGCCTTGCACATGATGAAAGTCAGAATAAGTCCTGATGCTCCAACAAGGCTTCCAGCGATAATGAGTACACTATTTCCAATAATGAATCCAGTGAATGCTGCTGCAATTCCCGATAGAGAATTGAGTAGGCTCACTACTACAGGCATATCCGCTCCACCAATCGGTAGGACGAGGATTATTCCAAGAAGACATGAAATTCCAATGATTCCCCATAGGTAATCGGTATTTGTCATATCATTAATCGAGAGATAAATCATCACTAATACTGAGAAGAAGAGAATTATCTTTACTGGATTGAGCCAAGTTGGACCCCAGGTAGGTGTGCGAATCCACTTGCCGAAAACCTCTACCCCACCCTTCAATTTGTACATGGCTAGAATAGAACCGGTCAGAGTCATCCATCCAACAAGGGCTGAAAGTCCGGCAGCTACAACGATAACTGGTAGATCCAATCCTGTTGGAAGTGCATGACCTTCATCGATGTATTTCCAACTCTCGGAAAGTGCAACAAGAGCAGAAGCTGCTCCTCCGAATCCATTGAACAATGCAACCATCTCGGGCATACCGGTCATCTGGACCCTAGCGGCCATGATGTATCCAATTAGAGAACCAGTAACTAATCCTGCAATGATAAGAGTCCATGATACAATTCCATTCTCACCTAGTTGCATATCAGCAATAGTGGTAATGACTGCTACAGCCATTCCCATCATACCGTATTGATTGCCCTTTGGAGCAGTTCTAGGATGGCCCAATTTCTTCAGGCCGAAGATGAATAATGCTGCGGAAACAAGGTATCCGAAACTAACCCAATCGCTAATCATGTTCAGCCCCTCCTCTTTTTACCAGCAATCATATTCAACATTCGATTGGTGACTGCAAAGCCACCTACGACGTTGATCATTGCCAAGGTTAGTGCAACAAATGCCAAGATTCCTGAAACAACAGTATTACCACCATCATATGCGACATTAGCTCCAAGCAATGCTCCAACAACACTGATTCCAGAAATTGCATTTGCACCACTCATCAATGGAGTGTGTAGCATAGAAGGTACTTTGGTAATCAATTCAAATCCAAGGAAAATCGCTAATACAAATAATGTAATTGATCCAATTAATGTTGCAGGCTCCATCAGAGAGCACCTCCTAGACGAGATTGCTTTGGATGTATTTCTCCATCCTTACAGATTAGTACTCCACCCATGCCATTAACATGGAAATCGCTACCTTCTGGTGCGCCCACTAGTATGTCATCATCCTCGGAGATGGTGAAACCATTCTCCTTATCGACGAGACTTGTGATGAATGTGGTTAGGTTATTGGAATAAAGCATAGAAGCAGTATTTGCAAGAGTTCCAGGCAAATTGGAAGTTCCAACAATGATTACTCCATTATCGGTAGTGTGAATTTCACCGGGTTTGGTCAATTCGCAATTTCCCCCCACATCTGCATTCATGTCTACAACAACTGCTCCGGATTTGAATTCCGCAACAGCACTCGCCGGCACGGTAATGGGTGCAGGCCTTCCGAAAATACGGGCGGTCGTGACAATGATGTCAGCATCAGCAGCAACTCCACAAACAGTATCGTTTACTTTCTGAATAAATTCCATTGTTAGTGGTTTTGCATATCCGGATTCATCTTCAAAATCATCCATCCCATCGACCTCGATAAAGCGTCCTCCTACCGATTCAATCTGCTCGGCAGCGCTCTTGCGAACATCTGAAGCATATACTACTGCACCGAGCCTTTTTGCGGTTGCAATCGCCTGAAGGCCAGCAACACCAGAGCCCATGATTACGACCTTTGCTGGTCGAATAGTTCCTGCGCTCGTGGTCATCATTGGGATTCCTCTTGGAACATGTGCTGCCCCTAGAAGAACTGCCTTGTAACCCGCTAGATTATCCTGGCTTGAATTTACATCCATTGATTGTGCACGGCTAAGACGACGTGGTATCATATCCATACTCAACAGAGTTACTCCCCCATCGATACAAGCTTGTACCTTCTCAGGGTGTCTAAAAGGATCTGCTACACATGCAACGATTTGCCCTTTAGACAATTCAGATGCGTCCGGAATCCTGATGCTGATTAGAATCTCAGATGAGAGAACAGATGCTCTATCGGAAATTGTTGCCCCAGCATCTGAATATTCTTCGTCGCTGTAATTGGCAGCATTACCTGCTCCCTTTTCAACGATAACTTCGAACCCTGATTTCATTAATTTCTTCATACTTCCGGGGACAATTGCCACACGTGTTTCGCCTTCTGGTTCCATTGGAACTCCGATTTTCATGACATCACCTCGCGTGTGCCTAAGCACACCGACAGATGCGTCGACCAGCATCCGGTTCTTGAACGACTCGGTCCTCGTTGTCAAATTAGGTGTTCGCCCCAACACCGCCTTGCTTATGGATGGGGGGCGTCTGGGCCCCACACTGGAGTGTCAAACCATGGCCACCGGACGCAGAAAGATAGCAGTAATTGGAGCAGGAAATGTTGGAGCTACATGTGCATTTGTACTCGCAGAGATGAAAATTGCAGATGTTGTAATGCTCGACATTTTTGAAGGATTTGCAAAGGGTAAGGCCCTTGATATGAGCCAGAATGGTAATATTTTGAATTACGATGGTGGAATTACCGGAACATCGGATTATTCCGATATTGCAGACTGTGACGTCATCGTTGTCACTAGTGGATTCCCACGTAAGCCTGGAATGACTAGGGAGGATTTGATTGGCAAGAATGCTGATATTGTTAGCCAAGTCGGTGCTGGCATCAGAGACAACGCTCCTAATGCCGTCGTGATTATGGTAACCAATCCACTAGACTTGATGACTTACCATATGCAGAAGGTCACAGGATTCCCTGCTAACCGAGTAATCGGCCAGGCTGGAATACTAGACAGCGCCCGAATGGCTCATTTCATCGCTATGGAATTGAATTGTGCAGAAGAGGATGTTAGCCCAATGGTACTGGGAGGGCATGGCGATACTATGGTTCCACTACCACGCTACACTACAGTAGGTGGAATTCCAATTACTCAACTGATTAGCGAGGAGAAAATCGCAGCAATTAGTGCACGTACAGCAAGCGGTGGCGGAGAGATTGTCAAGCTACTTGAGAGAGGTTCAGCATTTTATGCACCGGGTTCTGCAGCTGCAATAATGGCCGAGGCTGTGTTGAATGACCGCCGAAGATTAATTCCAGCAAGTTGCCATCTAACTGGGCAGTACGGACTTGAAGATGTTTACATCGGAGTTCCTTGTATCCTAGGAGCCAATGGCGTTGAGAGGATTTTCGAGTTAGATCTGAGCGATGAGGAACTCGAGAGTTTACAAGGTTCTGCAAATTTCTACAAGAGCCAACTTTCAGAGATTCTTGGTTATTGATTCAAGCGAATAGGATCCAATATCCTACTCCAAACACTACTACATCGCAGATTGCGTGAGTCACAAAAGGCACCCAGATACTTCTGTATCTAATGTATAGCCAACTGAAGGCAGAACCACCAACAAAGAGTCCAAAGCACGCTAATAGGTTTAGCCACATAGGGAATCCAAGGAAATATAGTGCAAAGAAGTGATGCATTACGAAGATGCCTGCTGAAAGGAACACGGTCTTCCACATACCCTCAATTATTGCTTCTGCCTTCTCAACGATGAACCAGCGAAACACATATTCCTCTAGGACAGAGTTTCCAAATGTCCAGAATATCGCACCTGCGATATATGTACTTGCAACCGTCAAACCAAATGGTTCGAGTGCGGCTCTAAATTCCGTAGAATCTACATTATCAATACCGAAAAACACCCATGCAATGAGCATGATAATTGCGAATAACCCACCAAGAATTAGAGCTTCTTTGAATCCACCATTTTGTGGCTTGGACCATGATATTGGTAAATTGTCCACCCTTAATCTCCAGATTAGTGGTAATCCCAACATCCATAATTTTGAGGTAAACCACGATATTTGACCAAGTAAACCTTCACCTGTACCGAAGGATGCTAAAACGGAAACTGTAGGCGCAATGCCGACAAGAAATAGGCCGAGTAATGCCTTGTTTCTATCATCCATTTCAGCACTTCCTAATCGCTAAACTGTGAGTACTACCAACCGATGTAGCGTCTGAAACGGGATTTGTTTCCCGGATCAATTCCTTACCCTGCCGGCCACGTGATTTCATTCGAGCTAGAATTTCTTGTCCAATGTAGCACCCCTTGTCCTCATGCACTAGGTGACTCAATCCGCATGCATATGGATGGTTTGCATTGGTTATTTCATAACCGGGATGAGGAATCATATTTTCAATTCTCCAATCGGTGAATTCAGATTCATTCATTGTTATAGTTGGTTCTTTTCCATTTGGTGAAACAATCAGCCATCCGCGAAATGTGTGAACCTTCGTAACTCCTTCTTGTACATCCAAATTTTCAGTAGATAGTAGAACTGAATTCGATTCTGAAGCATCGGAAATTTGCACATCCTGTCCGAGTATACGTGGAATTAGGTGGCTTAGCAATGCTTTTTTGTTAGGCCCATGACCTACAAGAGCGATGAATGAATCCATATCAATCACATCGACCATATCTATGACTTTAGCAACTGAATTTGTGAAAACTGTAGTACATGAACCTTCAATCTTATTCGTAGATAATCCATTGATAAATGCAATAGCATTCTTACCATTGACAATTAGCACATAGCCGTCTAGTGAGACGACACCCATGGAATCCCTCACGCAAATGATTCGCCGCAACCACAAGAACTCGAAGCATTCGGGTTGTTAATCTTGAATCCTCCACCCATTAGGCGATCGACATAATCGATTTCAATTCCATCTAGTAGATGCGAAGTCGCATTTGGAATTAGGACTCTGAAACCATCTATCATTAATTCTTGACAATCCTGTTCGGTTGACTCGACTACCTGTAAATCATACATATATCCTGAGCAACCACCTGAAAGGACGCCGACAAGAAGTGCCTGGGAGCGGTCCTCTCCAAATGCTCCATTGAGCATTTCTTTTGCCTTATCTGTGATTGTAAGCATGGCACTAACAACTGCGGGCACATGTATTTGCACCGCGGGAGCGCTATCGCAAGTATTGCAGTCCATGTTCTATTGGGCATGCTTGCCCCATATCAATCTGTGTGGTAAAACTCTAAAATGGCATTGATTATGCTATTCAAGCCAGTTTTCGTTGTTGTTCCTTATGCAAGATAGTACAACGACGAATTTGCTCCTTAGCAAGTTTGACTTGTTCTTCATCAAGACCCCTTGGAATAGACTGTTCAAAGCATTTTATCGCATCACCAAAACGCTGCATTTCCGCATAGGCTGTACCCATATTGTACAGTGTTTTTCCCTGTACACCTGAAGGGTTGATTACCATGGCCTTGTGGTATGACTCTACACATTTGGGATAATCTGCAAGATAGTATAGGGCATTTCCCCTACCATTCAGAATTCGTATGACCATTTGGTCATCACCTGCAAATGAAGGCAATGCACGGTCGAAACATGAAAGCGCTTCTCGGTATTTCTTATCCTCGATAAGACCAACGCCCTTGTTGTACCATTCAATATCCTGATTTGCGATAGATCTTGAATCTGAATCCTTTCCAATACTCTCAGTTGTGTCGCGTGAAGTTGCTTCAAGTGCAGCAGCAGCAAGATCCACTTCGGGACGTGCTTCTTGGACCAATGGTTCAGGTTCTGCACGCTCAGTCAATACTGGTAGCGGAACTTCAGCTTCAGGTTCAACTTCTAATCCATATCCTAGGTTTGATACAGGTTCTGGAGCATAGGGTTGTTCTGGAGCAGGTTCCGGTTCTGCACGCTCAGTCAATACTGGTAGCGGAACTTCAGCTTCAGGTTCAACTTCTAATCCATATCCTAGGTTTGATGCAGGTTCTGGCGCATAGGGTTGTTCTGGAGCAGGTTCAGGTTCTGCACGCTCAGTCAATACTGGTAGCGGAACTTCAGCTTCAGGTTCAACTTCTAATCCATATCCTAGGTTTGATACAGGTTCTGGCGCATAGGGTTGTTCTGGAGCAGGTTCCGGTTCTGCACGCTCAGTCAATACTGGTAGCGGAACTTCAGCTTCAGGTTCAACTTCTAATCCATATCCTAGGTT
>Ga0066846_10000525_pt1 | contig 19164 bp, 30 predicted proteins | sample ETNtaG_33_FD_65489 | JGI IMG/M metagenome (GOLD analysis project Ga0066846, IMG submission 65489) | Marine microbial and viral communities from oxygen minimum zone, Eastern Pacific Ocean - ETNP201310SV76 | ecosystem: Environmental > Aquatic > Marine > Oceanic | place: Pacific Ocean: Eastern... | reverse complement strand
AGCGGAATATCCTGTATTGATGGCTCGTCGTTTACGATGAGTTGCGGAATCATCAGTCCAGGAGAACATACTATACAAAACAGTATGAAAAAGCGAAGTTTACTCATTCCAATTTTCATAAGATCTTATCGAAGTTTTTGCTAGTATGTATAATTTTCAAAAATATTAGGCAATTCTAGGCATAAATATTTCAAAAATATACTAAAAATAAAATATAGCAAAAAATGAACCTGACTAATAATATTATAAGCTATTTTTATCAAAATACGATATTGAGTATGAAAAAATACATCGCCAAACGTGCAGCTACAATGTTTGGTGTTTTGCTAATTACATTACTAATTACAATTATGCTTGTTGGCTCCAACATGGATACAATTCTCAAACAAGGAGTGGTGTTTCAAGTTAGATCCGAAATTACTGAAAATCCTGCAATAGTTCAAAGTTTTTCATCAGTACAAGAATTTGAATCATATATTCAAGATAGAACAGATGAACGGATAAAAAATTTAGGATTAGATGAACCATGGTATTCTCCTCAGAGAATTGGATTGACAATGTATAAAATAATTTTATTGGACTTTGGACAAGCAACTTTTCTAACTAGTGACGTTGGATCATCAGATGTAAAAGATATTATTTTTGAAAAACTTCCAAGAACAGTTCTACTATTTACCACAGCTACAATTTTAATTTCTATAGTAGGAATTTTTGTAGGTGCATTATCAGCAAGCAAGATTGGTTCTACGATAGATAGAATAACATCTAGTTTTGCAATTATCAGTTCAAGTTTTCCAGTTTGGTGGATTGGAATGTTAATGATATTTTTATTTGCATTTACATATCAAATTTTTCCAGCTAGAGCAACTCCAGACATTCCAGCATCAAGTCCAGAATATCTAGGAGCTTTGTTGTACCACATGACATTACCGCTAATCACAATAGTAATGATAGGATTTGGTTCTTGGGCATATCTGGTTAGAAACTTTATGGTTGGAATCATGCAAGAGGATTTCATAGTAGCAAAAAAAGCAATTGGGATTAAACAAAGCAGAATCACATACACACATGCACTAAAAAATGCAGCACCACCAATTATTACAATTTTGGCACTGAGTTTATCTGGCTCACTTGGAGGAGCAATAATTACAGAAGCAGTTTTTGATTGGCCGGGAATGGGTAGATTATACTTTGAGGCCATTACAGTCATGGATTTACCAGTAATTATTGGTGCAACTTACATTCTAACGGTATTTTTCCTGGTTAGTATTTTCATTGCAGATTTACTTTATGGTTATTTTGATCCTAGGATTCGGACCAGTTCGGAGTAAATGAAATGAGCAATAGCACATCACAAGATATCAAAAAAGAATTTTTAAAAAGCAAAATGGGAATTGCAGGAATTACAATTCTAACAATATTGATTTCCATGTCATTAATTACAATGGCAATAATTCCAGTAGAAACTTTTCAAGAATGGAACAACCCAGGCAGTTGGATTACATATCCAAAAACAGCAATGCCGGTTTGGATAAATTTATTCTTAATTGAAAAAATTCCAGAACATAAAATTTTGACACATCCAAATATTCAGGATTTTTCAAACAGTGAGATAAATGTCTCGTCATATCAATTCAATTTCAATTTTGAATATGATCAATTTCCAAATGATTTCATTTATTCATATTCATCAGAATATACCGATTCACCATTGCTAGAAATGTCTGTATCTAGACCAGACGGAATTAAATTAAAAATAATTTCAACGGCATTGCCATATTCAGACATTAAAACGATTCATGAAGATAAAATATTTTCAACTGACTCAATGATAAAAAAAGAATTGGTTTTACAAAGCAGTAAATTTGATTTTGATATAGATAAATTGTCCACCGAAGACATTGTTTTTTCAAAGACTGAATCAAATGAACCATTAAAAGGAAATTATGTATTTTTAATTGATTTGTATGAAATTGATGAGAAAAGCGAAATTATTGAATCAAATTTGATCATTGGCGGAAAGGCTTTTGGGATAATGGGAACTGATGAATTACGACGAGATTTAGCCATCGGACTGTTGTGGGGAACACCACTGGCATTATTCATTGGATTAGTAGTTTCCATAGCATCCGTAATTTTGGGATTAATTTATGGGGTGTATGCAGGATTCAAGGGTAAAAAAACAGATGATACATTGATGAGATTCAATGACGTCATCTACGCATTGCCTGCATTGCCATTTTTGATTATTCTCTCAGTGACCATAAGCAACAGCATATTTGTGATGGTTGGATTTTTGATGATTTTTGGGTGGGTAGGAATTGCAAAAGTTGCAAGAAGTATGTCTTTACAGATCAAAACTAGAGGATATGTAGAAGCATCAACAATGATGGGTCAAAAAGACTCAAAAATTATTTTTAAACACATATTGCCACAATTGCTTCCATATGCGTTTGCAAGTATTGCAATATCAGTTCCTGCAGCCATAACTACTGAAGCAGGATTAAGTTTCTTAGGATTAGGCGATCCAACATTTCCGACATGGGGTCAAATTTTACACGATGCCAATACATTTGGTGCAGCCGCTAGAGGACTTTGGTGGTGGATTGTACCTCCAGGAATAATGATTGCAATTACGGGATTGGCATTTGTCTTTATTGGAAATGCTTTAGATTCAATAATTAATCCAAAATTAAAAAAATAATCAGAAATTATAATTTCTTATTATTTCTAAAGCTGAATCATTTAATTTTATAGTATAAGTTAAAGAATTCGGATCATCTTTGGTTTCAAAAAGAGTTTCAGTAAATTTAGTTTTTTCTTCCTCAGTTGCTCCTGCTTCATGAGCACATAGATTGAATGCCTTTAGATTTAGATTATTGGATAATAAATGAGAAATGAATTTTTTATAATCCTCAGGGTTTGACCAAGTTTTGTTTTTTTCAAAACATGTGGCAATCCAAACATCAACGGAGTTATGAAAAATTACTTTTTTACGAATGTCATCTAAAGACAATTTTTATCTAAAAATCTGCTCTTTGCATTTTTGAACCACAGCGGGGACATGAACCACCTTTGTGTTTATTATTACAAACAAGACAAACATAACGAACGCTTGTGGAATCATTTTGACCACCAGAGCCAAAGAATCCGCCTCCAGCACCACTAGAGCTTCCACCATAATTTCCCATTTGACCCATTTGTCTCCTTCTCATATACATTGGAAGTAGGATGAAAATTGCCATTACTAATCCAATGCTGATAAACCAAGGAACTCCTAGATAACCTAAAACAATCTGTAAGCCTATACTGAATACAAGTGAAGCGCCTAGAAAAATATAATATTTTTTTAATTGAGGATTCAAACCAATGAAAGTTCCTTAAAAAAGGTTATAAAGCTTTGTCAGTTTTCATCTATTTCCAAATAGGTAATTTTTAAAAATTAATCAATAGACAAAGGAATTGGTTTACCGCCACTATCCCATGCAAAGATAGAATCATCATCGTAAGGTGATTTAATTATCAAAGAAACTAAGCCAAAAAAATTATTCAAATCAGTTACTGAAGGTTCAGCAGAACCTACAGGATGAGAATGAACAATTCCGATGTAACTATTATCAAAGGGCAAAAAGGAATGAGGGAATCCGGCAAACGTTGGTCCTGTGAAATTAAATGGTGGAATTGCCAAGCCATCAATTTTAATTTCACCTCGTTTGGATTTTCCTTTTAATATTAAAATTCCTTCATTGGGATGCTTCATTTTACAAAAAGAAACAATACTATCTAAGACACTTTTATCGAGAAGAACTTTACGTTCGAATTTTTTATTCTTAAGAAACATAAGCACAATGAAACTACTTGGTAAATAAATTTAAGATTTAGAAATGCTGTATCTAGTAGACGAAAATATTTGTAATTTATTCTCAATTTTAGATATGATCTTAGGGATTTGTGATTCCATCTCATCTATTTCAGATAGAATTGTCTTGGATTTTTCGTGTGCATCATTTTCAGATTCATTATTCTTTGAAATATCATTTTCAGTGGATGTCAAGTTCTGAGGTTTCAAATTGTGTAGTTCTTGTTGCATGGAATCAAAAATAGCAGTGTATTCAGACACTTTTTTTATAAAACCCTCTAAAGATTCTTCAGTTTCAGTTAATTGAGATAATGTTTTTTGAGTATCCTTAACAGAGATTGAACCAGAGGAAACACCCTTTCTAATATTTTCTAAAATTACAATTATTGAATCCAAATTCTCAGAGATTAAAGCATCAAAAGGATTTTCTACCAGAGTAGATAAAATACGATTTTGTTCCTTATCTAATGAAGAGGCATAGGCGTATCTGCCAAGAGGTCTAGAAATTTTTGTAAATTGGGAATCTATTTCCGATTTGATTTTAGATTTTTGTTTAATGAAATCATTTAATTTATTTTGTAAATTGACATATTTTTGATAATTCTCAGAAGAATGAATTTCATCCATTAAATTTTTTAGAGATATTTTTTTATCTTCTATGGATTTTAAATTATTTTGAATCTCAGTGTTCCGTTTTGTTTTATCAACACGTTCTTGTTTAAGAGACTTTATTTTAATTAGCATTTCATCAATTTCGTCGAAACTAGATTGAGTTGAATCAAAATGTTTTAGAAGTTTTGAAAGATTGTCGGAATTCTCATTCATAATTTTTAAATTATTAGTTAATTGGTTGGCATATTTTTTTGCAAAAATATGAATGACTCTTGTCTGTCTTCCTAAAACGTCCCCGACTTTTTTTAATAATTGAGTTAAAAAATAATCTAGTTTTTTTGCATCAGCAATTGTTGAAACTTGAATCAAAGTTTTAACGTCTTTTTTTAAAATATCAATCACTTGCTTTTTTCCTCTTACTACAATTATTGCCAAGTGTTTATCAATATCATCAATGTTTAGATCATCTTTTTCTAAAACAATTCCAATTTTTATTAGATCATCTATTAACGGTGCAGTATCATTTCTTAAATTTTTTATCTCAGAAAGGGTTTGAGATTCTCTTAATTTACGTAGATCATCGATAATTTGAGGAACTTCAGAAAGTTCAATATCTTGATTTATTGGTTTGCGTTCTATGGGTTCTTGTACCTGTTTTTTTTTACCCCACCCAAAGACCATTTTATGATATTATGCTTAAGGGATTAAAAATGATTCTTACCATATCTTAAAATCGGATTAAAATTCTGGGTAGTCATGGCAAAAAGCCTTCAAAAATCATTTCATACAGGAACAGTCAAAAAAACAATCAAAATCAAGGCTCCAAAAGACAAGGTATGGAGAAAAATCAGCAATATTGTTGGATTGCCATCATGGTTAGTAGAGGTAACAAAAACAGAGTACCTATCAAAAAAGAAAAAAGGAATAGGCGCCATTAGATTAATCACATTTGCAGATGGAAATGAAATCGAAGAACACATTGTATCATGGGAAAAAGGAGAATATTTCACATATGTCGCAACTGAGGGTCTCCCATTAAGGGCGTATGTTGCAACAATTTCAATTAAAAAGAAAGCAAAATCAGAAACAGAGTTAACATGGCAATCATATCTAAACAGTCAAAAAATGTCAGAAAAACAATTTCTAGAATTCCTAGTATTCATGGGATCATTCTATGAGGCATCATTAGAAAATTTAAAACAATTGTTAGAAAAATAACATTAGTTATTTTTTGGGTTAAAATCTAAATACGGTGAATCACTGAAAAAATTATGAGTGATATGCGATTCATAATTTTAGGAGTTGCGTTAATTTTTGTAGGTTTTATTATTTTAGGGGCATTTGGTCATGAATATCAAGCAGCAACTTTAGAATCAAATGAATTTGGTACATGTTATGAGTATTTTGATGAGAAACCTCCTGAAAAAATAAATTGTTCATTCAAAATAATGGATCAAACATTATTTTTTGGATTAATTTTAGCATTTATTATTGCAGGAATCATTTCATTAATCAAAGGAGTAAAAGGGGACTGGGATAGCAAGATAAAGCCAGAAGACATAGTAGGACCAGGAAAGGAAGAATAAAAATTCTAGATATCAGAATTTTGTGAATTAAAAATTAAATCAGAATCCCCATCAGCTTTTTTTCGTAATTCATTATCTTTTTTTGATTGTATCATTTTTTTTCTAGCATCATACATGATTTTATCTTCCACATTTAGTGTATCATAGTGATTAGCACCTAAATGATGAAAATAATTTTCAGTAAAATCATCATCAGGTAAAATCTCAGAGCAATATTTGCATTTCATCTCTAAAAGTAAATCAATTGAGTAGAATTTATGTCATAAGCAGTATCAAAATTACCATCAGAATTTGTTAATAGAGAAAGAGATGTAATTCCTTATGATTGGCAGAATTATCAACTTCTAATCTCAAATAGCATTTCGTCATGTGGTAATTTCTTTCACTTATCATTACAAAATTTACATTTAAGCACAGTAATTTATCAAAAAATATCAAAAGTATCTCAGAAAATAATTAAAAGTCAAAATTAAGATTCAAGAAGTTTCTTCATAGAAGTAACAAGATTGTTGATTTTTGCAACTCTATCATCAAATTGAAAATCAGTGAGTTGGTCAGGTTTTTTTAAAATAATTATTACTTCTGAAAAATCTCCACTAGGAATGACACGCATCGGTATACTCCATGAAGATTCTTCATCAACATATTGATGATCAAGTATTCCGAGGGATTTGTTTGGATTGAATTTTACTTTAGATTTTCCATAAGGACCAATAAAAGACCACCATCCATCAGAATTAATTTTTGCGTCAGGAATTATTTTGGGGAATAATTCAATGATGGCATCAAATGTATCGCCAACAAGTTTATTCACATGCACAGATATAGTTCTAGTTCTAATCACAATAAAAAAGTCAAATTATAATTAAAAAGGATATGGCAGTATTGATACTAATCAGAATTAGATTTAACTATTAAGAAATTCTTTAATTTTTTTTAGATTTTCCACATTTGATTCATGAAACATTATCATTGATTCAGATAAGGAATTGGGCAAAACAGATTTTAAATTATCGACTAAATCATCGCCACTCTTGATCATGGTATCAATAAGATTGTCAATTTCATTTTTATCGCCAGCCATGGTTGGTAAATGTATTAATCATAAATAAGGATTCAAAATTATGGTTCACTCAAATTCTTAAAATCCAAACATTTTGTATCAAATTCATTCAAGTATTTTTTAGTATTAATTTGGGAATCAACAACATAAAGCTCACACGTTGCGGGATCAATTAGAGGACTAGAATTATCATTAGTAACAAATTGTAATAGTAAAATCCCGATTAAGACAAGGATCAGAATTATAGGAAGTTTTGTTGAGGAAATATCCATAACATATCACAAGTAATTTAAAACTTAAGCATATAGAAATTCAAATTCTAGTTGTCTTTTTTAATTAAAGTTGCAGTAGAACGAACTTTATCTAATTTTTGAATATTCCACGATACTATTTCACGAATTTTTTCAAAATTCTCACCTTGAAGTTTTACCATCATGTCATGAGTTCCAATTGTTTCAAAAACATCTACAACTTGTTCTAATTCTTTTAATTGTTCAATAATTTTTTCTTCTGCACCTAATTCACAATTCAACATTACATATGCATCAGTCATTAACTAGCTAAATAATCATCATTATTTAAATTTGGAGATTTTTAGGCACAGCTACCAGACTACATTAACAAGATCTTTAAGATTACGTCTAGGTTTTGGAAATTTCGTTTGTTTTGGATATCCAAGACACAGTAAAGACGATGGAACTAGATCAGTTTGAATAATATCCATCACTTTTTGTTCATCAAACATACCAATCCAAATTGAACTTAATCCTAATGCTTGAGCTGCAAGTTGAGAATAGCTTGCAGCAAGCGTAGCGTCTTGTATAGCAAATTTTCTAAGAATGTAAGGAGGAAAATTTAGTTTTACTCTAGAAGGATTTTTACAAAAAATCAAAACAACAGGGGCATCAACATATGCTTGATGATTACATGCATCAACTAAGGATCTTTTCTTTTCTGGACTCTTTACATAAAAAATTTCAAATCCTTGAAAATTACCAGCAGTTGGTGCAGTATCAGCAGCAGCTATAACTTTATCAATTTTAGCTGTTTCAACAACCTTGTCAGAAAATTTTCGTGTTGATCTTCTTTTTTTCATTACTGCAAATAAATCAGTATCAACTTTCTCTGCAGGTTCTGAACGTAAGACAAAATCCAATAACTGGTTAGGAATTCCAGGATCAAAATCATTAGGAGCAGATTGAGGCACATATTCCTCAGGAAAAGCTACATCGTCGTCAGGGTGAAAATCCCTCATCAGTATAAAGTATGATTTAGTGATATTAAAGAATAGTTAAAAGTAGGAATTATTCTGCTGTAAATTTTTCACAACCAGACATACAAGGTTTATTCATTACACCTTCACATTTTCCCAATTCATTATGCATAATTCGATGGTGTCCACAAAGTTTACATTTTTCTCGAAAATGAAAAATTAATTCAGTGATTGTCAGATCAGACTCTTTGATTTTAGATTCAATCTCATTCATTGTAAAAAAACTAACAATGTGCAGTTATTTTAAAGATATGACAAAAATATGATATTAATTTACCAGAATGAACGAATTCTTTTTACGTTTCTATATCTTTCACCCAATACAAATCCTGACATTAGACCCATTACAGCACCAAAAATTACATGCATAAATGCAGCATACCATAGTACAAACGTATTATTTAACAAAAGAGATTTCAAAGCAGATATTTCTTTAGATGTGAAATCTGCAGAATCATTTAGAAATACATTTGATTCGACTGCAGGAATTAAAACTCCTGTGTGTAATGGAACAAACAGTAAACCAAAGACAATAGCACCGGTTACAGCACCTGTCAATATTCCTTTAGGAGTGGTGATAATTCTAAATGTTTTCCATTTATCTGATACCAAATTATAACAAATTCCAATCAATGCAGCTACAACAAAGCCTATGAAAATAGCTATGATAGGTTGAACACCAAATGCAACACTCAATGTCTTAAAGAACACACCATGAGGAATACTCAATTGTTGATCAATAGAAAGAAATGATGCAAACAATGCAACACATGCAACTAGACCAACTGAAATTCCTACTTTTATAGTACCTTTTTGATCTGATTCAGGTACATTTTCAGAACTCATACTAAATTTCCAAAATTACCCATTTATTAATTTAATAGACTATTATCATGATCTCTTAACAGTCATGTGACGTGGTAGAATTTTTTTTAATTTTCTCCAAAGTCTGATTAATTTCTTTTAAGGCCCATTCAATGTCAGCAATATCTTCAGAAGACATGGATTTTTTCCAATTATCTAAGATTGTGTGACCAATTTCTGAGCAATTATACAACAAATTCCAGTAGGGATGATGTTCAGCTGTAGTATAAGATAATTCAGTCATATCGTTAAGACCATTTTGAGCTCTAGCCAAAGAGGTAATTTTAGATCCAAATATTTTTACGATTTCAAATTCGAGTTCTTCTTCAATTTTTAGACCTAAATCATTTTCGTATTTTTTTACTAAATCCATTAGATCATGATGGAAATTATCAAAATTAGTCATGATGATAATCTCTGATGTTCAGCCAACATACATCGATTGAAAACTACAAGAATGCCAGCATCTCTTGCTAATTTCTCAGAATCAAAATCATGAATTCCTTCTTGAAGCCAAATTACTTTGGGTTTTTTTTCAATACAGTCTTGAATAATTGTTGAGATTTGGTCTGATGGTCGAAAGACATCAATTATATCAATTTGACCTTCAATTTCAGATACAGAGTCATAGCAACGAATATCTAAAATTTCTTGAGTAGTAGGATTAACAGGGATGACATCATATCCATGATCAATTAAATATTTTGGAACATAGTGTGCAGCTTTTGATGAATGCTTAGACATTCCAATTACAGCAATTTTCCTTAATGATAAGATATCTAAAATTTGTTTATCAGAATTAGAATCACGTTCCATAATTAGTTTAAAAAAATGTAACATATAATTTTTGAAATAATTTTACAGTTAGAATAAATACAAATACGATAAAAGTACAAAAAAAGTATGACAAAATCAATATTAGTTACAGGAGCTACGGGGTTTATTGGTTCAAGATTAGTAGAAGCATTAATTGAAAAAGAATACAATGTAACTAGTCTGATTCGTAAGGGAAAGAAAGGACATTTAAAATCAAATATAATTTATGGAGATTTAACAGATGAAAAAATAGATTTTAAAGAACATGAATTTGATTGTGTTTTTCATCTTGCATCACATACACCACTGGAAAAAAATAAAAAAATATTAGAGAAAGTAAATTTAGAAGGAACAAAAAAATTATTTGATGAAATTAAAACAAGAACAAAATCAATTATATATATTTCAGGATTAGGAGTGTATGGAGAAACAGGAGAAAAAATTATTGATGAAAGTGAAAAATATAATCCAAATACAGATTTTGTTAAAATTAGATTGAATGCAGAAAAATATCTAAAAGAAAATGCGCTCAAACATAAAATAGATTTTGGAGTAGTTCATTTTGGAGACGTATATGGTTCAGATGGATGGTTTTATGAAATGCTTGTCAAAAGATTGAAAAAAAATACATTTAGAATGCCAAAAGGCGGAGAATATTACAAAGGATTTGTTCACGTGGATGACGCAGTAGGAAGCATGATTTCAATATTAGAGCATGATGCATTTGGAGGATCGTTTATCGTTGCAGATTCAACACCAGTCACGTTTAAAGAATTTGCCAATTTTACTGCTGATCAAATAGATGCAAAGCATCCAGGTAGTGTACCCATGTTTTTAGCAAAAGCAGTACTAGGAGGAGATTTGATTAAATTACTAACAACATCGATGAAAGTGTCAAACAAAAAAATATCTGAAACATACCAATTCAAATATCCAGATTATAAAACAGGTATCAAACAAGTAATACAAGAATTAAAAGAAAAAAATAAAATTTAATTCAAATCAGAGAGTATTTTAATAAACAAAATTCAACAAAAATATGCAAACAGAGCCAAAAGATGTAATTGTATTAGGATCCATTAGAAGAGGTAAAAAGAAGTTTTCAAACATTCAAAATGAAACAAGAATTTCTACAGATGAGTTAAATTCAATTTTAGAGCAACTAGAAAATAAAAAATTAATCATAGTTGAAGAAAAAAAAGGATGGTTTGGGAAAAAAATTGAATTAAAAATTACAGAAGAAGGTTCAAATGAATTAGATAAAAAAATCATAGAAATTCAATCCAAATGGAAAGAAATGCAGTCAATTTATGAAAGTGGAGATAAACAAAAACTTCAACAAAAAATGGAAGAAAACAAATCATTTTTGCCCACGATGATGTTTTTTGGGGTAATGGATATGATGATGTTTAGCATGATGTTTAGCATGATGGGCGTAGGAATGTCAGATTACGTGTCACAAGAAAACATGCCAGGAGATGGTATGGATGATGGCGGTATGGATGATGGCGGTATGGATGATGGCGGTATGGATTTTGATATCGGATTCTAGAGTATATTTTATACAGGCATAAAAGATTAGAGATTAATGATTTACAATTCATTTGATGATACAGGATTACTGAAAGTTTTAAAATTTTTAAAAATACATGATACAGAATATCTTTCAGGACAAGATCTTAGCGATGTTTTACATATCAGCAGAGTTGCAGTTTGGAAGCATATTAAAAAAATTCAAGCATTAGGATATACTGTAGAATCAAAGCAAAAGGAAGGTTACAAACTTACAAAAATATCAGATTTACTTTTACCATGGGAAGTAATTTCAGGATTACAAACAAAAACACTAGGCCAGCAAGCATATTATTTTGAATCCGTTGATTCCACTCAAAGTCAAGCATTGAAGATGGCTAAAGAATCAGAAAACGAAGGAACAATAATCATTGCAGAAAAACAAACGTTAGGCAGAGGAAGATCAGGTAGAAAATGGATTTCACCAAAAGGAGGGTTATGGTTTTCCATAATATTACATCCTAAATTTAACATTTCAAATATGACACTATTTCCAATTGCATCATCATTAGCACTATCAAACGCAATTAAAAAAACATGTAAAATTTCAACAGAATTAAAATGGCCAAATGATTTAACCATCAAAGGAAAAAAACTTGCAGGAATGTTAGTAGATGCATCATTTGAATCAAATAAAATTGAAAATTTAATTTTAGGAGTTGGGATAAATTTTGATGTTGATGTTCAAGAAATCGAAAAGAGTTTAAAAAAAACATCAAATTATTATGGGATTACAAGTTTAAACCAACAAAAAAATAAAATCAAACCAATTGAATTAATTCAATCGTTTTTAATAGAATTAGAAAAGATTTACGAAGAATTAAACAATAACGAGATAAAAAAAATCATTTCAAAATGGACACAAAGATCATCAACGATAGGGAAAAAAATTGAAATCAATACAGATAAGGGAAAAATAAAAGGTCATGCAATCAAAATAGATTCAGATGGCGGATTAATCATAAAAAACAATGAAAAAACTACAAAAATTTTTGCTGGAGATATAGTCCATTTATCAAAATAAACTAGCGTCTTGATCTTGGTTTGGATTTAGGTTTGGATTTGGATTTAGGTTTGGATTTGGATTTAGGTTTGGATTTGGATTTAGGTTTGGATTTAGGTTTGGATTTGGAAGAAAGCATAGAAGACTGCTCTTGCAAAATAGTCTTTAATTCTGTCTGTATTTCAAAAAGAGAAGAAATTAACAATTCCATAGATTTAGAGTATTGTGAATAGACTGAAATTAGTTCAGTTTTTTTTTGATCTGAATTAATAAGAAATTTATTTTGACGCAGTAAATTAGCGGTTTCCACCAATTCGGGAAGATGAGTAGGAAGATCCACATTATCATTTAGTTCGTGTTCGATCTCTTTGATTTTTGTTCTTAAACTGTATAAATTATGAGGTTTTTGAGAATTAGCCAACATTAAAGAACACAAACAGGAATGAATTAAAGATTTTCATAAATTAACGAAAAATACATGCCCAAAAAAATGAATGATAAAGTATAGTAACATAGACGTGATTTGTAAAATATGAAAAAATTTATCAAAATTTTATTTTTTTCAGCAATTATCGTTGTAATGGTTTCAAATTATGAAGAAAATTATTCTTTTGCAGAAGAACAAACAATAGAACAAGCAAAAGTATTGTTCAATGATGCAACAAAATATTTCCAAAATGGAGAATACAAACAGGCAATTACAATATACGATCAAATATTAGAATCAAATCCAAATAACATTTCAACGTTGAACATGAAAGGAATTTCATATATCAACATGGAACAAAATACAAAATCATTAAAACAATTTTACAAAGTATTAGAAAATGAACCAAATAACAGCAGGGCATTAACGGGAATGGGAGTAGGTTTAGGAAATTTAGGTGAATACGCAGAGTCATTGAAATATTTAGAAAAAGCTGATGAAAACAATCCCAACAACAAGGTAATTGAAAATTATAAAAAAATGGTTGAAGATACACTTGAAAAATATCCACACATTCCAACTGAAAAACCTAAAAACACAATGAATCAGACTATTGGAGACATACCTAATTGGGTCAAACAAATCACCAACTGGTGGTCAATAACTAGTATCAGTGATGAAAAATTTACAGATAGTATTCAATATATGATCAAAAAAGACATCATCAAAATTCCAACAAATAAAAAATTTGAAGATGCCAATGAATTAAAAATGATTTCAGCAATTAGAAATAATTTAAGTTTATGGAGTCAGGACAAAGTATCAAATGATGAATTTTTCAAAAATATTAATTGGTTAATAGATAATGAATTCATCGAAATAGATACAAAAAAAACAGATAAGGAAGTAGAGTATGAAAGTTATTTGTTTGATAGATACATCAAATTGATTTTAAAAAACAATAGTGACAATACTAGATACATAGAATATCCAAATCCCAGCAAGGATGTAATTAAAAAATTTCTCAGAGATGTCGAAAAATGGAATTTTGCTAAACAAGTAGAAAAATCATCAGCAGATTTTCCTAGTCCAACATATGAAATCATTGATGAAACATACATTATAAAATATAAAATCTACATCAATGAACAACCACTAGGATTACCTTTAGATCATATAAGCACTTTAAAAAATACATTTGAATTTTGGGAAAAGGTAGATCTTAATACAAACAATCAGAATGCAAAAATAAAATTTGAAGTTATTGATTCAAAGGCAGGAGCAAATGTTTGGATCACATGGGTAGTTAGAAACATTGGAGAAGGAGTTTTAGGACATGCTCATGTTGGAAAAGGGGTTGTTGAAGTAGCATTGGGAGATTACAACTGTGATGGTAGTTTTCAATTGTATGATGTACAAACTGTTGAGACAATCATGACACATGAGCTTGGACACTCAATAGGATTACTTCACACAAATGACAAAGAAAATATCATGTATCCATCACTCACACCGTCATATGCATATTGTTTGTTAAGTTGAATTCAAAATACGTGCATATTCTAGAAAATTAGAATAAGAATTAGCTTGGCTTACATACAATTAACCGTAAGAGATTTGGTAAAATAATTAATTACTTGATTTGAAAAATTATCTTTGTCATGCTCAAGACAGAATTTACTTTTGGTCCAAAATGTCCATCTTGTGGGGATAAAAAAATTGTTACAGATCAAAATACAGGTGAGTTATTTTGTGGGAAGTGCGGATTAGTAATTTCAGACAAAATCACCGATACAAGTGCAGAATGGAGATCGTTTTCAAGAGATGGTGGAACAGATCCGACACGAACAGGTGCACCAACATCATTGACGATGCACGACAGAGGATTGTCTACAATCATAGGTGCAGTAAACAAAGATGCATCAGGTAAACCGCTATCGACTTCAATGAAAAGCTCCATTGAACGTCTAAGAACTTGGGATAGTAGAAGTCAAGCTCATTCATCAGCAGATAGAAATCTCAGACAAGCACTAAATGAAATGAGTAAATTAAAAGACAAATTAGCTCTAACAGATACAGTTATTGAGAAAGCAGCTTACATTTACAGAAAAGCTTTGGAGAAAAAATTAGTTAGGGGACGTTCAATTCAAGGATTAGTTGCAGCATGTCTTTATGCAGCATGTAGAAATACAGAAACACCAAGAACGCTTCAAGACATTGCAAATGGAATGAATATTAGAAAAAAAGATATTGCTAGATGTTACAGGTTAATTTTTAGAGAATTAGAATTAAAAATGCCAGTGGTAGATCCAGTTAAAGGAGTATCTAGAATTGCAAGCATTGCACGATTAAGTGAAAAAAGTAAGCGAAAAGCAATTGAAATTTTAGTTCAAGCAAAAGATACCGGCATAGTAGCAGGAAAAGATCCAATGGGAATTGCAGCTGCATCGTTGTATCTAGCTTGTATCAGCACAGGAGAAATAAAATCTCAAAAAGAAATATCAGTGGCATCAGGGATTACCGAAGTAACAATCAGAAATAGATGCGTAGGTTTAAGAAAAATGCTTAAAAATTAGCAATAACTATTTCAAAGATCTTTTGTATTCCAATTTATCCCAAGGAAATATCAGATAAGAGTCATCTCGAGTCTCGTTTCCATAAATTAGTTGTTTAGGGAATTTCATTCCACGTCTTGCAAATAAAGTAACAAAATTAAATTTTGAAGGCTCGTCAACTTTTGCAATAACATTATCAAAAGTTTTGCCAGTGTCAAAAATATCATCTACAAATAATGAATCATATAAAATTATTTTTTGATCAACTAGGATTTGTTTGATATCAAGTGCATCAGCTAGCAATCTTGAAGGAATTAATCCACCTCTACTTACAGTAGTAATGCTAGAAAAATTTTGAGATGAATCCATTATTTTATTTGAAAGAATTTTTACAGTAGATTCTACATCACTCCAACTTACATTTTGTGTTTTAATCATGTCAATTATTCAGATATACAAGAAAATAAATTGTTATTATAAAACATAAAAAAATGATTTTTTAATGAACTCGACAATTAAATGATTCTTACCAACTAATTGCAGTAATAATCACAATAGTATCGTATTTTAAGATCAAAAACAATACAATTTTGTGATAAAAAAGAAAATTTCTAAAATTTTTGTTCCACTAGATGGTTCAAAAAACTCCAAACGAGGATTAGAGACAGCAATTACTTTGGCAAGAAATTGCGGTGCAACAATTACTGGATTTTACTCAATTCATGCCCCTCCACATTCAGAATTCAAAGGAGTAGGATCAGTTGAAAATGCATTTAACAAGCAAATTAAGAAATTTATGGCAGAAGCAAAAAATTTAGCAGCACAGAATGGGATTGTTTTCAAAGACAAAATAGCTAGAGGGGAAATTGGTTACAACATAATCAAAGCATCTCACGGAAAAACAAAATATGACATGATTGTCATTGGGTCTAGAGGAAGAAGCAATACAAAAGAAATTTTCTTTGGAAGTGTATCAAATTATGTCATACATACATCCAAAATCCCAGTTGTCATAGTAAAATAATTTTTTTAAAATCCTTGTTTTTTGAAATATTTTTGATGATATTCTTCAGCTTTAAAAAATTCAGGTGCAGGAACAATTTCTGTCACGATAGGACTGTCAAAGGATTTGGATGATTCAAGAGATTGTTTTGATTGTTCAGCAATTTCTTTTTGAGATTCATCATGATAAAAAATTGCAGAACGATATTGGTGTCCCACATCAGGTCCCTGGCGATTTAATGTTGTAGGATTATGATTGTGCCAAAATACTTCCAATAGATCCTCATAAGAAATCTCATTTGGGTTAAATTCAACCTGTACAGCTTCAGCATGTCCAGTTTTATCAGTACATACTTCTTCGTATGTCGGATTAGGCAGATTGCCTCCAATATATCCAACTGCAGTTGAAGTTACACCTTTTGTTTTACTAAGTAAATCCTCCACATGCCAAAAACAGCCGGCACCAAATGTTGCTTTCAATTCAATGAAAATTTTTCAATGCCAAATTAAAATGATGTGATCAAAAATAAAAATTAATTTACATCAGTAAAAATTTCTACTACTTTTTTTGCTAAATTTTCAATATTTGCAATTGGTTCAGCAGAAATTAACAACAAAATTTGTGTGATAGGAAACGGAAAGCTTACTAAAACAGCCTTATCACGTCGTGCTGCCAGATAATTGATAGGACCTAAACTTTCATCATATTCTTTTCTAATAGATGCTTTAGAGACGAATTCTAAAAAAGATTGTAATCGAGTTTCGTCACCCTCATGTGGGACCAAACCCTCCTTAAAACCGCCAGCAATCAATTTTCCATCTTTATCAACAATTCCTGCAAATCGAATTTCAGATTCGCCCAAAAGCTGATTACATTTTTCTTCATACAATTGAAATTGGTTAGAACCTGCCATTACAACATCATTGTCAATATTAAGATAAAAACCTATTCAGAACAAAATATGTTCATTAGGTTTCGTCATTAATTGCACACTTTAGCAAGACATATTCGATAATTTTTTCCTCTGATGCTTTTTTCATTTTTAACAGAGATTTGTAAAGAATTTTTTCCATGTATTTTGGATAATGCTCAAGGATTTGTTTACTCAAAGTTTTTCTATTTTCAACATAAAAGTCTGTCAAAGGATCATATACATTTGAACCAATTAATGATTCTTCAATAATTTTAAATCCATTAGACGTTAAAATTTCTTTCAAGTAATTCAAACTATAGTGTTCTGAGGACCAAGTAAATTTTAACAAGCCCAATTTACCAAGAGATGCATTACCCATAGTTACAGGTACGGCCATTACAAGAAATCCAGATGAAATTAAGATTCTTTTTGATTCAACAATAAAATCATTTAATGGTTTGAAATGTTGCGCAGATTCCAAAGCTAACACACGATCTACAGAATTAGTGGTAAACGGTAATTTGGTAGAGCTAGAATTAAAAAATTGAATGTTTTTTTGAGGTTTTGAAAAACATAATTGTTTGAAATTAATATTTACATCATATAATTTCAAATTGGGAAATAAATCACGCCAAAATTTTGAAGGAGCAGACAACCCACTCCCAACATCCACAGCATTTTTAGACGAAGATAATTCAGATAAATTTCCAAAAACACGACATAAATTTTCCTGTGCAGTGATTGGATCATTATGCTGTGCTGACCAATAGCCAAAATTAAGCATACTTCCTCCTGTCGCAATTTGCATTACAGGAGATAAAGTATTGTAAAGATTGATCACGTCATTTTCGTTTTTACGAAAGGTCCAAAGAAATACTTCAAAGGGGTTTATAGTCATCAAAAATTATTTCATGTTTATTTGAAATCAGTACTATTAATTCCTAAGCTAATTTTAAAAAATCATTACAATTAATTTAAAAATTAACATATTTTACTAGTAAAAAAAATCAAATATAGAGAGATATGGATGGCTATGAATCATCAAAAATACTACTTGCCAAATGGAGAGACAGATTTTTTGCTTGGATAGTTGATTTTATCATTATTTCATCAATATCAACATTAGTATTTTTCCTATCTTTCCAATATCTAAATCAAAATTTTGAAGATTTCATTACAAATGATGGAATGTATGTTCCATCAAGTATTATGTTTTTTTTATATTGGATTATTTTAGAATACAAAACAGGTCAAACACTTGGGAAAAAAATGTTCAATCTAAAAATTGTCAATATAGATGGAAAAAAACCAAATTTGGTTTCAATAATTCTCAGTAGTTTTGGAAAATCATTCATACTTCCAATAGACATGATTTTTGGATTGATTTTTACAAATGAAAAACGTCAAAGAATATTCAACAAATTAGGAAATACAATAATTATTAAATTAAAAAAACTCGATGATGAATCAAATTTAAAATATATCAAAGATTAATTTTTTTAAAATGAAATCATCAAAGCATAGCTAACGCTATGTATGATTTAAAATGAAATCATCAAAGCATAGCTAACGCTATGTATGATTTAAAATGAAATCATCAAAGCATAGCTAACGCTAT
>Ga0066846_10000508_pt1 | contig 19571 bp, 15 predicted proteins | sample ETNtaG_33_FD_65489 | JGI IMG/M metagenome (GOLD analysis project Ga0066846, IMG submission 65489) | Marine microbial and viral communities from oxygen minimum zone, Eastern Pacific Ocean - ETNP201310SV76 | ecosystem: Environmental > Aquatic > Marine > Oceanic | place: Pacific Ocean: Eastern... | reverse complement strand
GAATGTGGGCTGAAGCGGCTGAAGCCGCATATGCTTCAATCGATGGTGATTTCGAACCCTCACAAGTAGATGAGGCATTCATTGGTTCAGTCGCATTTGGTGGTGCTCAATTAGGGAACACCGCTGCGTTACTAACCGAACATTCCGGCTTAGACAACATCCCTGTGCAAAGAGTGGAGAACGCATGTGCTTCTTCCGGCTTCGCTTTCAGAGATGCATGGATGGCAATCAAAAGTGGGCAAGCCGACATTGTAGTCGCTGGCGGTATTGAGAAAATGAATGACTTATCCCCTGAACGAAAACGATTCTGGCTTGGGGTAAGTGGCGATACTGAGTGGGAAAGGCTTGCGGGACTTACCTTCCCTGGAACCTATGCTTTGATGGCTAGGAGGCATTTTCATGAATTCGGAAGTAATCACGATGATTTAGTCCATATTTCTGTGAAAAACCATATGCACGGATTGGATAATGAATACGCACATCTGCGTAAGGATGTCTCATTTGAAAAGGCCAAATCCGGATTTATGGTTGCGGACCCTTTGACTCTATACGATTGCTGTCCTACTAGCGATGGTGCTTCTTGTGTGATATTAGCTGCTGATCATGTGGCTAAGAAACTGAGTGAGGACCCAATTTGGGTATTGGGTTCTGGAGCTGGGAGTGACCATCTTGCACTTCATGACCGCCCATCTATCACTCAGATAAGGTCAACACAAATGGCATCTGCAAAGGCATATTCACAAGCGGGAATATCAGCGGCCGACATTGATTTGGCGGAAGTTCACGATTGCTTCACAATTGCTGAATTGATGGCTACAGAAGACCTTGGATTTGCAGAAAGAGGACAGGGTGGAGTATTTGCTCGCAACGGAATGGGTCGCCTAAATGAGGGCGATGTCACGATTAACCCCAGTGGGGGGCTGAAGAGTAAAGGCCACCCACTTGGTGCAACTGGAACCGGACAAGTTGTTGAAGTATTCAAACAACTAAGAGGTGAAGTAGAGCAATCAAGACAAGTCAGAGATGCTGGGATTGCACTTACCCACAATGTTGGTGGCTCAGGGGCAACATGTGCAGTCAATATATTCGGGAGGGATATCAAGTGAGTTCGAACGAATGTATTCGCTGGCAGGGAAATCTAGCGTGCCTACGAATTGATGGTGTGATGGTCAAAAGTCGCCACACCATTGAGGGAGCTCATGTATTCGGACCTGATAGCGACCATACTACTCTCGCAATTAGTGGACTTTCACTACTCTCTGATGAATGTACAATACAGTCCGTATGTATTGACGGAAATATCGAAGCATCTGTTTTGTTAGCATGTGGTTACTCAATTGATGAGAAGGCAGAATGGTCCATTTCATGCGGTGAAGATGCATGCGTTTCAATTTCAAGGGGAGCGATACAAAAAGGCCGAGTAGATGGCTTTGAGATCGATGAGGAATTTCATTCCAAAATCAGCGAGGCATGGTTAACAGAATTATCTGCTGTCAGTCAAGGTGCCTATGTTAGTGAACAGGCATATCTTAGCAGTTCATCTGCTAGAATGAATCTCACAAGCCAGAAGATGGGCGATTTATTGATTTGGCCACCAAGAGAAATGGTAGGTAGTGAACGCCCAGAAGAGGGTTCGGCGCTTCGCGGCAGTGGGATTATCGAATCATGGACTAAATTATCCGCAGGTGGTGCCCCTTCAGAATTCAGTCTGCGCGCCCCGATTCTTGAAGGCATTAGCACTGTTTTCGTGCGCCTTATCGATGGACCATGCGGTGTATTTCTCATTGCTGATGATGAGGATAATCTCCCTCAAATTGGAGGAGATGTGAATTTTGCCATTCGACGTTTGTACGCACAAGATGGTATGATTCGTTATGGTTTGAAGGCACTTATTTCGTGAAGAAATTGTGCGAGTCTTCAAATGCTTCCATAACTGTCGTTCAGACATGGCAGGTTTCGATATTCGCAAAGGCAGGCGTGAGGCCGCCGAGAACCTTGGATTCACTGAAGAGGGTGACTGCCCCCGTTGTGGTGGTGAAAAACAACCCTCTACAATGTCGGGTTATCTCTGCTGTTCAAAATGCCAATACGAATGGAAGGACCCCGATAGCGTTGCAGTAACTCGAGGACCCCCCGATGATTATCGACGAGATGCTGAACTCATTGATGAATTCAAAAAAGAAATGGAGAGTGGGCATCTATCCAGTGTCCTTGGAATCGATAAGGGCCTTTCAGGAAAACAAGAGGAGAGCCTGAAGCGCCTTGAAGATAAATGGATGAGTGGTATGAGTGGCCACTTCAATGCTGCAGAAGAAGCTCGAAAACCCCTTATGATCTCCTTCGATGATGATGACAATATCGTAGATACAACTGTTGGGAAAATCCATATTGTAGCCAATGGATTCGATGGTGGAGAGGAAATCCGATTAGAATATCCTGGCAAAGGAACTGAATTCTTTGCATATGATGAGGCGAGTGATACCGGATGGAGGCGTGGACGTTCTGCAGAAGATACTGCACGCTCAATTACCAATGTTATCAATCGTCACTCAAATTTGGTATTTGCAAACCAAGATGGGGCTACCATCAACCTTGAATTGAGGTCGGAAGAATTTGATGCAGCCTCTTTCGTGATTTTTGTCGACGATCCAGGTGGCACAGATATTGTTGCCGAAAAGGGCGGAGTATCGATGGACCCTCGTGATGTCACTATGCTAAGCGATTATCGTACCGTAGTTGAAATCGTATTAGAGGATGGAATTATTTCTCCATCCGAAGACCAAATGCTATGGGCAATGCGCCAACAATTAGGTATCGATGATAAAGTCCATGTGCAAATTGTAATGCAAATTTTCGGCACTCATGCCCTCAAAGAATGTACAGTTTGCGGTAAGATGGCGGAGTTATATGCCGACTACGCCGCATGGTACTGTGGCGAGTGTGAAAACTGGTGCTGATGCACGGTTTATAGAATCTAAATTGCTTGGTTTTTACATTGGCGCGGTGAGTATTGTTCATAAGGTGCTGAGCAATGGGTGAAATTAGGCGAGTCAAATGGCTGAAGAAGTACTGTATATCGGAGTCGATCTTGGAACCTTCCGATCTGTCATGGTTTCCAGTGATAGTCATGAAGAAGAAGAACTAACTGTGATTGGTACTCCAAAGGACCCGATTGCACGAAACTTCCTGAAGAGAGATGTTCTTTTCGGTGAAGAAGCATTGAAAAATAGGCTCGCGCTGAATCTTTTCAGACCTCTTGAACTCGGAGTGATTAAGGATACTCCAGAGGATAGAGCATTCATCGCACACTTCATTACTCATCTAATCGCACTTTCAGACCCTGAAGAATATGACCGTGTGGTCGCAGTCATTGGGGCACCTGCAGAGGCAAGTCACGTTGACAAAACTTCAATCTTCGATGCAGCAGCAGGTTCTGTAAATGCAGCTATGATTATTTCTGAGCCCTTTGCAGTAGCATATGCACTCGACATGATTGAGCACACCCTCGTAATCGACATCGGCGCAGGTACAACTGACCTTTGCCGTGTTTACGGAACTATTCCTGGCCCTGGTGACCAAATGCACACAGGATATGCTGGAGATTACGTTGATGGTCAAATCATCAAGGAAGTTCAGAGTAAATACAACGGTGCACAAATTACCAAGGATATGGCACGCCGCTGGAAGGAGAACCATTCCTTTGTTTCAACTTCAGCACCTGATGACCCTGTAATGGTTGACTTTTCCATTGACGGAAAGGCTATGACACTCGATATTACAGACTGTATTCAGAGAGCTTGCGAGTCAATCGTCGACCCAATCGTCGAGAATGCAAAGGTATTGATTGCAGATTCCAACCCTGAATTCCACGATGAGTTCCGCCGAAACATGGTACTCGCTGGTGGCGGCTCAGGAATCGATGGACTAGGAGCGCTCATCGAGCGCCGTCTCTCGGATATGGGAGATGTAAATGTTCACGTCGTAGACGACCCGATTCGCCTTGGTGCAATGGGTGGACTAAGACTTGCCATGGAAGTCCCTGAGGACATGTGGAAGAATCTAACTCTAGCTACCCGCTGAGAAAGTCACTCTTCTTCACTAAGAATAAGTGGTCCATCACAATGTGGACATTTATCTTCAAGTGAGAGCATCAACGGATTGATTGCTAATACCGCTAAGCATGTCGGACATGCCGCAATCATTTCACCTGGATGCAATTGTTGATCATGGCCCGGAATGCCATGTCCAAGATATCCCATTCGATAGACTGGGTGAAAGTGGAGACGGATGAATCGAATTGAAGAAAATGCTGCCCACCCAATTAAGATGGTCATCAATAACGAACCCCCAGTACCTAGAATCATGCCATAGATATTTCCAAATAAAAATAGCAAAAAGAATGCGGTTGCAAGCATCATTACAATTGCACCAGGCCAATATGCCACTGGTACTCTATTCCGATAAGCTAGCCAAGTCAAAAAACAGAGGCCGCCAGGAATACTTGCGATTAGGAGCCCAACAATAGCTTGGGCAATCATGAAAAGAACAAATGAATCGATTAACAATACCATGCTAGTGCGTGAATGCATGCCATCAATTGGCGACTTTGGAGTGGGCCTTGAACCCGCCAATACCATTTCATCGGCCGCTGACATATCTCTCCTGATGCTGCCGAGGCAATTGAAACCCTCGGCGAAGCCGTCTTGAGTGAGGTGCTTCTGGCTTTGAATATGCGAGACACCGATGTTGAGGCCCGAGGCTCATCCCTCGCTGGTCGTCATATCCTATTGGGAGTCACCGGTGGTATCGCTGCATGCGATACGGTTCGACTTGCTCGAGAATTGAGAAGACATGGGGCTGAATTATCAGTAATAATGACTCCATCTGCTCAAGAAATCATTACTCCCCTCGCTGTTCGCTGGGCCTCACAAGGCGAAGTTATCACCGATTGGGATGGTGACTTATCTGCACTCGCTGATTTTGATGCGGTATTGGTTGCACCCACTACTCGCAATATGATGGCTTCATTTGCACATGGTATGATGAATGGACCTTTATTGATGGCTTTGAGTGCCGCACGTGGGCGCGGAGTCCCGATTCTAATGGTTCCCTCTATGCATAACGATCTTGCAGATGACCCCATTACAGGAGATTTGGTTGAGGAAGTAATTTCACGTGGCGCAACAGTTGTCTGGGGAGATGAGGAAGAAGGAAAACGCAAAACTCCAGGCCACGAAGAGTGTGTGGCAAAGTTCTGCAACTTAGTAAATCACAATTCGACATCGGTTGTAGTTACCCTAGGTGCAACACGCACAGCAATAGATGACATTAGATTCGTTCAAAATACATCTAGTGGAGCAACGGGTTATACCATCGCAGATGACTTATTTCGCCATGGCATGGATGTTACCTGTGTAGCAGGAGCAACCAGCGTCTCACAACCAAAGTGGTTGCCATTGGTAATCAATGCGCCCGACCCTGATGAAATGCTAGCGGAATTGAAAGCGATTGCCAAGGATGGAATCGAAGTTTGGATTCACAGTGCAGCAGTTTTAGATTATGTTGTCGAGGAAAGGGTCGAAGGAAAAATTGCTTCTCTTCAAGGCGGTCTTGATATCAATCTGGTTGAAGGTTCAAAACACATTATGGAATTGAAGGATTTGTGTAATGGAGCTGTACGTATCGGTTTCAAATTGGAAAGCGGAATCAAGCAACGTGACTTAGTTCACCGTGCTGTTGCCCAAATAGAGAAGGCTGGAATGACTGCCACTATTGCAAATCGACTAGAAGACCTCGGTGATTCTGATAAGCCCCGCGCTTGGCTCATCGACTCATTAGGTGCTCATTTCGTTCTCCAAAACGATTCGGATATGTGTACTGCTATCCGGTCGGTAATTGCCAACAATAGGTGAGCAGTATGCGTCGTTTCGCAATCGTTGGAACCAGAGCAATGGCAAAGGGAAAGTTACCATTGAGTGACCTTGCAGGTGGAGCAGGTCGTATGGACGTATTGATTCGGGCATTGATGAGTTCAATTCTGACAAGTCATGGCATACGTGCTGATGTAGAATTTACAATGATTCTCCTTGGAGGGCCAGGTTCCGCACGCCGTATTCGTTTCGTATCGAATGAATTGAAAGGTTTGAATGCTGAAGAAAGAGCAGTGGCAGGAAAGATCGCAGCAGTACTTCGTGAGCCATTACCACCACGTGGCCATTGGGTTGAGAGAAGTCCTGGAATCTACGATGGTGGTGGCGACCTAGAAATGACACTCAAAGACTGGGATTGCACAATTATTCGCCTCGATGCTGATTCACCGAGTCTATTTCTTGGCGAAGCGGGTGGTGAAGCGTATACCGATGAGATTGGTTTCATTCTGGGAGATGACCGTCCCCTTGAGTGTGAAGAGGGTATCCCCCGTAGTATCGGAAGCCAGTGGCTTCAGGGCCATACTTGCATAGGTATTGTCCATTTCATTCTTGATGAAGGATTCACGCTACAGTTGTGAAACTGGGTTCACTCTGATTCAACAGAACCTTTCTCAGCACTCAAATCGGACGAGTGCCCTCCTTTGATTACCAATATCATACCGATTATCAGCAAGGGGCCACCTAGCCAAGTCCATTTTCCCGGGACACTCGCATCGAAAAATAACCAACCGACAAATGCTCCAATCATTGGCTCTAGAGTTACTGCTACAGAAATCGTAAGGGGTGAAACCCACCGCAAACAAGCATTCAATCCCGTATGCCCAACTATTCCTGCAAGGAATGCCAATAGTAGGAACCATGGCAATAACTCTGAGGAAGCCCAGCCAAAGGCAGCGGTTTGTTCATCCATTACAATAGATGCAGGAATTAGAAGAATGGATGACAATGCTGTTACTGGGAATGCATAGACAAATATCGGCATCCACGAACGTAGAACTTTGCCAGCCAAAATGTAGCCTACTACAGCCACAGCTCCAAGGAATGCTAGGAAATCACCATACAATGTGACCTCGCCATCTGTTTGAACATCTAATAGAGTAATACAGGCACCAGTTAGTCCAATGATCGCTCCCCAAGTTTCCAATCTGTGAGGGCGCCGATACCAAAGCGCTATTCCTACAATTATCAAGAGAGGGTGGCTTGTAACAAATAGAAGAGAATGGGCGAGAGTGGTGTGGTCAAGTGAAGTGACCCATGTACCAAAATGTGCAGCCAGAGCAATTCCCGACCCTATTATTATCAACAGAGTATTTTTCTCGAACAAAGAATTCTTGGATTCTTGGTCCATTGAATTATATTGCCAAATAGCCATTGGTAGTAGCATCAAGGATGTCAATTGCAATCTCCAAGATGCTCGCATTAGCGGTGGAATTTCGCTAAGGTGTTGAAGGATTGCACCTGCAAAAGAGACGCCTATGACCCCAGCACATAGCAATCCCCACACCAATGGAGGTGTGCGGCTCATACTTGGTCACCTCAAGCCTCAGTAATTAGTTCAGCTTCGGCAACTTCGTCATCGCCACCAATCACGCCTGCTCGCTTGAACAGGAGATAGATGAGACCACCTACTATTACATTGATCAGGACGAATGAACCCAGACGTATCCAATACCACGCATCGCTAATTACGAAGTCGCTAACGCCTAATACCGTCATCATTGAACCATCCTCATTATACCAAAGAGAATCGATGAAAGATAGAATACTATTCTCGGTTCCAAGGAATGCCTCACCAGTCAAACCACCAGCAGCAATCATGAATGTTCCAAGTAGAATCAGAGCTCGTTGCTTCTCAGCAGCAACAGAGCCTTCCTCTGATTTAATCGCCTCAATCCTCGGTTTGAGTTTCTTTTCCTCCCAACGGTCACGAGCAACACCACCGATTAACATCGGTAGTGTGTGTGGCACATCGAGGTACATTCCAAGACCGAAGGATGTTCCCATTCCGGTTGCCCATTCAACAAACATTCCTAGCAAGAATCCTAGACCGAGAAGATAGAAGTCACCTTGTCCTTCTGCAAAGATGACTGAGAATGTTGCAAATGCATTTGCTTGAGGTGCAATCAGGTCAATGCGCCCTTCGGCTAATTCAATCGAAAGGAAAATTGCAACACCTGCACCAAGAATTGCACCAGGAACTACTCCCATGATATTTCCTTTAGAGATGTGATAAGGGCGATTTCCAATATACAGGCTATTCTTGTAATCACCAATCACAGTACCTGACATAGATATTGCTGAACCAAAGACAGTTGTACCGACTAGACCAAGCAATACAGCTTGCTCGGTAGAGAGGTTGAGTGCCTCGTTGAAATTGAGGAATACAATCATCAACATTAGGAGTACAATGAATGAAGTTCCTGAAACCGGCTCAATACCTGTCTCTCCCATAACCCTGACTGCAATTGCCCCGAGCAAGAAGGTTGTAGAAATCAAAATGATTGAAAAGATTAGGCTCGCAATTACTGGGAAGCCACCGAGGGTGAAAATTAGAATCATCGTTCCAAAGGTTAGTGCCATAAAGATTGGAATGTGGGCAAGTGGCCATTCATACCATCCCTTTCCTTCCATGTATTCTTGGCCGCCTTCGCCTCTGAATGCACGTCCAATATCCCCGAAAATCGACAAGAATGTTCTCCACATCTTGACTAGGCCAAATAGACCACCTCCAACAATTGAACCGATTGCGACAGTTCGAACAGTCTTAGAAAAGGCGATCATTTGCAGGGGCATGGGATTACCAGTTTCTATTGAATAGTCCTGAATAGGAATATTGGTTTGCAAGCCTGCATCATAGATTGGAATATTCAATATTACCGCCAATGGTACTAGGAAGAACCAACCAACTATAGTTCCAAGATTGACTAGGAAAGCAACTCTAGTCTTCATGAACCAACCAATTGCAAACATCGAGGGGGTTAAAGCGACACCGACATAGGTGTATGCAAAGGGATTCCAGGCTGATCCCTCTGACCAATGAGTGTATTTCAGCGATTCACCTTTTTCATTGATTCCAGCAGGCTGGTGAATTTTACCATGGTTGTAAAAGGATGCCAGACCAAAATCGCCTACTGAAAGTGATTCAGCAATATAATCGAATAATGCCTGCTTCTTACCGTTGACCCAAATTAATGGATATTCAATCAAGAATAGTACACCCATTGTAATTACAGTCGCAATTCCAATTGTCTTTAACGAGTCACGAGCATGCTTTACAGCACCTGTGTTGACATCGCTCGCAATATCGAGCATCTTCAATGTGGCTTCAAAACTTGGCAGAGGTAGTGGGTCCTCTACTAACCAAACCCTCCTGAAGATAATGAAATACATCACTCCTAGGAAACCAGCAAACATCGATGCAACGATTCCAACGAACGCTAAAGTGAATGTATCAGGATTTTCAATCAAATACCCATTTGCTAATTTGTATTTATCAGTACCAAGTAAGAAGATTGCAGGGAAGGTGAAAATGAATCCAGTCGAGGCATGTGTAGCCCCTGTAGTAGCTGAGGTTGCAATATTAACTTCAGAAGGTGTCCACTTGAGAGCCATACCCAAGAGGTATGCGATATACCATGCAGCAGAAATTGCAAGTCCTAATTTCAGACCAATGTACGCAGTAACGCCACTGAAAACTGCACCAATAGCGATTCCTAACAGGACTTTTCCGGTAGACCAATGTGATATCTCGAATGATTCTTCGAGGTTCTTCTCTTCGAGGTACTGCTCTAGAACTCCAGTGTTGAGATTATTGTACATCTCATCATCGAGCCAGGTAAGTGTACCTTCTTCGATTGCCTTGAGACCTTCTGCCGTCACCGGTTGACGGTAAGCGGATTTTTGTACGCCCATTGTAATCCCTCAAGGAGCAGCGGTAACGCTGCACAAATTAGTGGAAGCGGGGGGACTTCATGACGATTGCCCTCCTACGGAGGGCAATAAGAGTCAATCAATGGTCACGGATGATCTTGAATCTACCAAGGGCTTCCATCCACATTATTTCCTTGCCAGCTTCAACATCGAGATCTTTCTCTACAGGCAAAATCATCATTGAATGGTCACGCATATTCATTGCGTGGACTTCGGAACCCTCGATGTGAGTGACCATTGCTGTACCCTTTTCGATAATTGGAACGGTAATTGAGTCGGTAACGCTACCGACGTGAGAAATCTTCTGTCCTGTGAAAATGTCAGCAAGTTCGAGACGAGCTTTTGCAGAACCGTGCTTCCCAGGTTTAGACTTGGAAATGCTGTTGATTTTGTAGGCCTTTTCGTCAACGCAACAATAGCGACCAACTTTCAGAGTGCGAATCTCGACACGGGTTGTACCTGGCATAATCTCTCCCTCAAATCGATGCAGCCGTTGGGGCTTATGACGATTGCCATTGAAATCGATGGGCTGGTCATAAGTCCCGCGCATCTAGGCGGTCACCATTTTCACTGTTGCCAAACGTGGAATCCATCGTCATCGGAATACCAATTTCGTCCATCGTCGTCAAGATACCAATTTGTACCATTTTCATCGGGGTCAAGCCATTCTCCTGGGGGAAGTTCCTCCCAAGTGCTAACAGAAGTTACCGACACAGAAGATGCGGCAGCATTTTGTGGAATATCTAGAGTTGGTTCACTGTCAAATGTGGGCATTTGTTTCACAACAGGACGAGGGATTTTTCTCTTTGGCTTCTTTTTCAAGAGCATTGCAATAGCACCGATCAAAATCAGTACCAACCCACCTCCTCCAATACCCACTATCACAACCGTCGAAACTCCTCCAGTGTCTTCAGGATTTGTTTGAGAGGGCTGGTAATCAGTATCAGGTTGATATTTTGTCAGGCATCCGAGGTAACTAGAATAAACATATGCAGAATATTCCTCTGGGCACATATCAGGTGTTGTAGCTCCTTCTACCAATTCCCCTAAAGTACGAGATTCACTCCAAGTAGGGTCATCCCAATTATCCCCGAATCCATCAGCATCAGAATCATTCCATTGAGTCTTATCGTAAGGGAAAATATCAGCGCCATTTGATGAACTCCACGATGAAGTCTCATCTGACCAACCATCACCATCAGTATCGAGGCAACCGATTCGGTCTCGTGTTGAATTTCCAAACTTGGATGGACAGTCATCGCCACCAACTCCATCTGTATTATCGCCAATTCCATCATTATCAGAATCTAGCCATTGGTCTGGATCATTATCATCCCAATCTAAATCGGAACTGACCCCATCCTGATCTAAATCGATTTCAGAAGGAGCGCAGCCAGTAGAATCCACTTTTGCAGTTTCTTGGAATGGAGTATTGGGGCATTGGTCAATACTATCGGTAAATGTGTCATAATCACTATCTCTTTCGGATGGACCGCACCCAAATGAATCTACCATTGTAATTTCCTCTGTTGGAGTTTCAATACACCAGTCATAATCTCCGGTTGCAGCTTCATCACCATAGCCATCACCATCTTCATCGATATGTTGTTCAGGATTGAAAGGCAATGCATCATCAACGTCAGCCCAACCATCGTCATCAGTATCAGGACAACCAAAGTTCGCATTCGCACTGGAATTACCTGCAACTTCAGGGCACATATCAGGCTCTATACCTGATGAATTATCACCATAGCCATCGCCATCTTGGTCAGCCCATTGACTAGGCGAGTAAGGGAATAAATCTTGATTATCACCATAACCATCACCATCTGTATCGACCCATTCGGTAGGGTCATCTGGGAAAGTATCAGCAGCATCAGACCAACCATCGCCGTCAGAATCTAGGCACCCCAAGCGATCTTCGGTGGAGTTTCCAACAATATCGATACAATCATCACTATTATCTCCAAATGAATCCATATCAGTATCGTTCCATTCAGTTACATCATCTGGGTGAGAATCGGCATCATCTGCCCAACCATCACCATCAGAATCTGGACAGCCAACAAGTCCGAAATTTGAGGAGCCGGCAACGTAATCACAATCATCGATATCATTTGTGAATCCATCGTTGTCATCATCCAGCTCATACTCAGCACATCCTACTTCATCAACAGGAGTACCTGCCATTGTTTCAGGACAAATATCCAAACCATCCCAGACGCCATCACCATCCAAATCTGGAAGTATGTGACTCATGTCAATGCCCAGCAATAACCAAGCACGGTATGTGTCCCAAGGTCCTAGTTTAGTGAAACCCATAAGTTCCCACTGTATTGCAGCGACATCGGTCAAAAGGAATTTTGAAAAGTTGAGATTTTTGTCTATGGCGTCTGTGGACATGAACATCCTAACATCTGTTTGCACAGGCCAAGTGTCATCTCTAGAATTATTTCTTGTAGCATTAATCGAAAGTTGTCCGGCGGCAATAGCATCAGATGCACCATGGGTGAAATTGTCAACGATAGGTATCACATACAATCCGGTGGGGTTATCGAGAGTGTATCCTAATTCTGTATAGGCTATACTTCCTTCTCCAGTTGGCCCGGTTACACCTGCTAATACATCGCTCCTAAATTCACCAACATCGGCGCGATACCTTGAATTTGATGAAGGATAAATATAGTCAGATGTCACGCAATTCTCACAAAGTAATGTTTCCTTAATCACCCACATCTCGGTTCGATTTTCCCATCTATGTGCAAGCGTGATATCCTCGTCAGGACAGGACGCGTCAATATCGCTCCACTCTGGTATAGAATCAATATCATTATTCGGTGCGATAGAGGAAAAATCGAGTCCTGGCATTTCGCCATCTGTCTGTAAAGAATTCTTGGAGAGACTAGAAGTTATCCAGCGCAGTTGACCCATTGACAACCCGCCTATTTGTTGCAAACAGGCTTCGGTTTCACCGCCCGCCTTTACGCTAAATGCACCAGCCATGTGACCATATGGGACTTCAAGAATCTGGCCTGCTGTATTTTTACAATCCCAAAGTCCAGTATCGCTATAATTTGCTGACTTTACAGCATATTCTGGACTTACACCAGTAGCATGTGAGCCGAGGAGATCTTCGCCATCGCACACATCAAGCGTTACCGTTGTCCTGTCAGATCCGTCCCATACCTTTACCCAGTCATCGTTTGAATAATACCAATCAGTCCAACTATCTTCCATTAGTGTACTTGAAAAATCACCATGCACTCTTACAAAGTTCGCTGCAACAAGATGCAATGATACATATCCTCGGCGCCATCCAACTGCTAGACGTTCACCACCACTGTCGAATGCGAGCGAATATACTCCTCGATTGTTATTGCTACTACCAAACCCTGTTAACGTTCCAAGCGAGCTCCACGTATCTGTTTCGTATACTCGTATAGACGAACTACGTCGAGAAGCAACTGCGATTGTACCTCCATCAGGAGAAAATTCAGCATGTGCTGCATCGGAACTAATATCCATTTCAGCTAATTTGGTATTGTTATTAATGTCGGTAATTACCAATTTGTTGTTGTTGCTTCCGGTAGCGAGGAAGCGCCCATCTGGACTGACTGTAACAATGCGAATGTGGTCGGAATGGTTTGTCATGTTCCATGCTTCTGTGAAATTACTAGTCCAAAAGGCAACAAGTAGCCCACCCGAAGAAACGAATAGCAGTCTATCATCGGGAGTTGTGTCAATCCCTCCAACCCAACTAGGTAATGAGGAATGATTCCACTCAACTGTCCAATTACTGGTCCACACAGACGAAACTTTGCCCTGCCCACTTGACAAGAATAACCGCGACCCATCATTCGACCAACTCATAGCAATGGCATTTTCAGTTTCATTGTTGGGTGCGAATAGAGTGGTGTACAAATCAATAATCAGGCTACCTGTTGTAGAATTAACAACCTTAGCGCCGCCGTCATCGCTAACTAGCCCAATCATTGTTTCATCAGGTGATTGCTCAATTACATTGACTCCACCTGTCATATTACACAAGATTCCAATTGGATTGCCACGAGAATTGAAAATGTGTACCGATACATTTCCACTATTGTCACCGCCGGCGTAAAACACAGTACCATTTTTTGCCCACTCCATGGCTTCTACACCACCATAACCGGTTTCGGTATTCACACGCTGGGCTTCATTCCAATCATGCGTTATCGCTTGCTCAAAATCGGCTTGACCATCGCCATCGGAATCAGGACACCCGTTTCCTAAGGTGGAATTCGCTGTACCAGCGGCATATGGACACATGTCAAGGGCGTCATCGATACCATCGCCATCTCCATCGGCTGCAGATACCACAAATGGAGATGCAATCACGAGAAGAAAGAGACTCGCTAACGCGATTGCACTGCGCATAGTGATGCCACTGCCATACTGTACTCAAAGGTTGGCCTTGGTCGTTTATTCAGTAATTGTAGAAACCCTGTCCAGATTTCCTACCTAATTCACCATTTTCTACCATCTGTCGCAATAAAGAAGATGCTTGATATTTCGGTGTTTTGAACCCATCATATAACACATCCATGATGTGCAATACTGTATCCAATCCGATATAATCTGCCAATGCGAGAGGACCCATTGGATGCCTCATTCCGAGTTTCATTATTCCATCAATCGCTTCCTTGGTTGCGATCCCCTCTTCCAAACACAATATTGCTTCATTTAGCATTGGGCAAAGTATTCTGTTAGAAATGAATCCAGGGGAATCTTCGGTCGAAAGTGGTATTTTTCCCATGCCTTCAGCGGCCTTAATCACTGCCGCATTTGTTTCATTGCTAGTAGACTCTCCATTGATGATTTCAACTAATTCCATTAAAGGAACTGGATTCATGAAATGCATCCCAATCACACGATCTGCTCTATTTGTTGCAGCTGCGATTTTTGAAATAGATATCGACGATGTATTGGACGCCAAAATACACTCAGGCTTGCAGATTTGATCTAACTCTGAAAATATTGTTTCCTTGAGGCTCAGGATTTCAGGGACTGCTTCAATGACTAAATCGGCATCAGAACAAAATTTGCGGTCTGTAGCCGTGGAAATTCTTGCCCTAGCAGCATCAGCGTCACTTTGAGTCATTCGTTCCTTTGCGACGAGTTTAGCCAATGATTTCTCAATAGTTGCAATTCCATTTGCAACGAATTCATCCTTGATGTCAATCATTACCACGTCATAGCCAGAACACGCTGCAACTTGAGCAATGCCATTACCCATTTGTCCAGCGCCGAGAACTGCGATTCTCTGAATCGTCATGGCAGTGCCACTGTGAAGCACCCCTTCAACTCATTGCCAACTTTCTTTCTCGTTAGGCTCTTGGTTAATAGCGCGGCAATCAAGGATGCAATTAGAATACCGAGACAACTAGCCTGTTCGCATTAAAGTAGCTCTGCTCGGATTCGAACCGAAGTCCCCGGGACCAAAACCCGAGATGATGGACCACTACACCACAGAACTCTGGTTGGGCCGAACCACACTTAGTCCAAGTCTGTTTCCCCTATGACTTCTCTTGCAGAGGCGATAAATTCACCTAAATCTAGACCTTGGTTTTCTTCATATAATCGGGCCATTAAGGCCATATCTAACTTGTCAAGATGCTTGACAAATTGCGCTTCAGGTGTTTTTCCTGCTTCATACTCATCTAACAGCCCAATCCATTGCGGCGCGAGTTCTAACATTGCGGCCCTTTCATCAGCAGTTTTTGTGGATTGGTCGTCCTGTGGAGTTAGATCACCAATTTCTACTTCAGGCAGGTCATGAACAAGACACATTTCGATTACTCGCATTCTGTCAAGTCCTTCTGGGCACAGATGCATTGCCAAAAGCGCCATTCCCCAAGAATGTGCGGCAACACTCTCAGGTGCATTTACACCTGCACGAACCCAACCGGTTCGGAGCACATGCTTCAACTCAAGCCAGCGGCGCATGATGTTGACAGAAGCGGTTCACATTAGAACCAATCTGAAGCGAAATTCACTCAGTGATGACTTCTGGAGTCTTTCCAAGGTCGCGAGTGATGTTCTTTTGATGTGATTCCAAAGTTCCGCCACCTATTTCGAGCAGTTTTGCATCTCTCCACAAACGCTCAACAACATATTCAGCAACATATCCGTATCCACCCATTACCTGCATTGCATTATCTGCAATCTCTTTGGCTGCAGTGGTTGCGAATAATTTCACACCATCGCTATCGAGACGGTGACCTGATTCCCCTAAGCCCATATTAGATGCAGTGTCATAGATGTAAGCGCGCATTGCACGGTACTTTGCCCATGATTCTCCAATGTGTCTTTGCATCTGCCCAAAGTCCCTTATCCTCTTTCCAAATGCTTCACGGTCGGTTGCATAGCGGTTCATCTCTTCCAAAGAACGGCGGGAGATTCCTAGAGCCATTGCCGCAAGAGTAAGCCTCTCTAATTCGAGATTGCGCATCATGTGGATCATAGAATCGCCAATATTTCCTACGAGGTTATCTGCAGGAACAATGCAATCTTCAAAGACGAGTTCAGCTGTGTTAGATGCCCTCATTCCAGTCTTATCCATTATCTTCTGACCTACTGAATATCCGGCCATCCCCTTCTCGACTAGGAATGTAGAAATTTCAGCACGTCCCTTGCCATTAGTTCCAGTTTTTGCATATACCCAAACTACGTCTGCAGGAGTTCCTTCATCATCGATGCATCCATTTGTAATCCACATCTTTCGGCCATTGATTACCCAAGACCCATCGTCCCGCTTAGTTGCCGTTGTTGATAGTCCGAGAACATCGGTTCCAACATCTGGTTCACTCATTGCCATCGCACCAATCCATTCACCTGAAGATACAAGCGGAATAATTCGTGACTTCTGAGAGGCATTTCCATTTTGCTCCAAGTTATTGACAAAGAGCATTGAATGCGCAAGATATGCTAGAGCAAAGCCGGGGTCGCTTGCAGATAATTCTTCATGCACTATCACCGCTGCAATTGAATCAAGACCTGCGCCACCAAATTCTTCACTCGCAGTCAGACCTAGGAGTCCCATCTCTCCCATCGATCGCAATAAGTCAAGATTGAATCTTTCATCACGGTCGTGAATAAGAGCCTGCGGCTCGACATGCTCCTTGACGAAGTCACGTACCATCTCACGTAGCATTGTATGCTCTTCGCTAGGATTGGCGATATCCATGATACTGACCTACCCTTCGGGTAACGGGTGTGCTTTTCAGTCTTCACTATCAGCGAGCGACCTTTCTTGCACGGCGCCTGGGGGCATTTTCATTACCAACTGCAGGTCGTGATCTAGCACTAATTTTCGCTCGACGAACCTTTACCTTGCGCTCAGAGCGAGCGACTTTGCGTGCACGCTTTCCTACGTGCTTGAGATGGCCTGAAGTGATTTGAGGTTCGGCTGGAAGGTGATTGGTAATCCCGGCTCGAGCTAGGACATCCTCTGCCATTCCTCGAGGAGTTACTGCAGTAGCTTCCTCAACGATTCTAGAGGCCATGTGTCGAAGCGTTTCGCTATTATGAACAATAGGTTGATTTGTAATATCAACTGTAACATGTTGCTGTATTTCCAATTGTTCTTCCATCAATGATACGAGGAAATTCCTCGTTAAGTCAACCTGCTCACGCTCAACCATATGCATCCCATCCAGACCTCAGGGACTCTGACGCAGTTATGAACATTCGGTGAAGCAATATGTGGAAGAAGCCTGTTTTCCTATGGTTTTACCAGCGCGAAATTGCTTTCTCTAGAGATGAAAAGGTGGGGCCGTGACCGGGAATTGAACCCGGGCTGGCAGGACCACAACCTACCGTGCTAACCTCTACACCATCACAGCCATCGGTGTAATATGCGCCACCGGCAATCCGTATTTAGCCCATTCCATCTCCACAAGTGACTCCTGACACCGTTCCATTGAAGGCCCTCCGTGACAGAGGCCTGTTCATGCGCAGAGTTGTGCTCATCCTAATGCTCCTCCTAGCAGCACCCTTAGCCAATGTCGATGCACGAAGTGTGCATGCTACACATGTGGTAGACATGTTTCCACAAGGGGACATGATTGATGATACTGATTGGGAGATAAAAAAGCACCTTACCTTCACCTCTGAAGACCTACCCGAAGATGCTGTTCATTCTTCAGGAATGATTGCTGATGAGCACATGTCTCTCGGTATTGATTTACCACAACACCTCGATACCCAGAAGTTTTGGGCCAGTTCTACCAGCACGGATTCAAACGCAACAATGGGTTCTCCAGATGGAGCATATTCCTGGTCAACCGGGCCAGATATCACAATGGGTGGATTCCAAGTTGCAGGATATTCCGAAAATGATATCCAAAGCGTAGAGTTGATTATTCATTTTGATGTTCCCCACGCCTTGCAACAAGACAATGTTAGATTTTCGACTATTAATGGAGGACTTCACCAATTAGTCAAAACATGGTCTAATACTCAGAATGGCTTATTCTACATGAATAATGGTTGGACGATTGAAATCAATGATGATGATGGTTGGACATGGAGTGAATTGGAAAATCTCGAAGTCAATTTGGACTATGTTTCGGTTGGTGGAACCGATGACTCGGAATTACAGGCTGATGCTGTCGGACTCAAGATTACCATGCAAACGCCATGGTATGGTGGTGAGCGAGTTGTTGCAATGTCTAGTCATCCCGTTGATTCCTGGCCTATAATTGACCTCAACCTTTCAAGTGGGCAAATGGATTCTGTTTCTATTGCCCCATGTGGATTAGAATCGACTAGCGGCACCTGGACAGCAGATGCGATTGAGAAACCTGCAGGTCAGTCTTGGGGTAGAGTTCATGTCGATAGTGAAAGTGGAAGTGTCGGAATTGAATATCTTGACAATCAAGGAGCATGGGTTTCGATGAATGAAGGTTTGATTCCTATTGTAAGTGGGGATCTTGAACTACGATTCACCATACTTGACTCGTGCTTAGTACGTGCGTGGGTCGATATCAATGACCCGACAATCCGTATTCAAGGTGATGTGCAGGGTGATGTGGATGCAATGACCGCTAATATTACTCGATGGACTTTGGTAGTAAATGGAGTAACTGTGACCAACCAACCACTTGCAGAAACAGGATCTTTCGATTTACAAATACCCATAGGGGCCCAATTAGACCCAAGCGCCACCAGCCTTGATATCGCAATCAAGGCATGGTTTAGTTGGGATTCTAGCGGGATTCCAGCATCGGTAGGACTCACAGTGGATAGCGTTGAAGTTTCAGGGGCTTACTCCATAGAATATGATGAGAACCCGCAATGTGATTTGATTGGAAATCAGTACCTCTCCGAAGATGGTGGTGGACTAATTCTCCCCTTGCTAACACGATGTAGTGATGATAGAACAAGTACTGAAGATCTCAATGTGGTATTCCAAAACTCCGATTCCTCAGTAATTGAGGTGGATTTGACACAAGGACAAATCCGGCTGAAATTGATTCCAGAATCAAGTGGAACCTCTCAGATTACAGTAACTGTGAGCGATGTTGCTGGAAATAGTTGGAGTGAGACATTCACTGTTGATGTAGCCTTAGTCGATGATAGACCCGTCCTTGCCGAATTCCCTTCGGTTGTACCTGTTGATTTGAGTTCGACCACCAGTGTACCATTTACCTTGAATGATATTGATTCAGA
>Ga0066846_10000507_pt1 | contig 19641 bp, 15 predicted proteins | sample ETNtaG_33_FD_65489 | JGI IMG/M metagenome (GOLD analysis project Ga0066846, IMG submission 65489) | Marine microbial and viral communities from oxygen minimum zone, Eastern Pacific Ocean - ETNP201310SV76 | ecosystem: Environmental > Aquatic > Marine > Oceanic | place: Pacific Ocean: Eastern... | reverse complement strand
AGTACTCTCAAGGCTTCCATCCTCATCTTCATACATTCCTCCTGGAAAAGAAACTTCACCTCCGTGAGAACCTACCTTGTTAGACCTTAAGGTATATATTAATTCTGGTTCCTCACTGTCCACTATGGCCATCAACACAGCAGCTTTTTTTAATTCATTAACTGGTGGCTTTCCTTCATATACTCTTAATTTGTCAGTTATCTTATTAAGCATTATTTATTTCATTAGGTTTAACATAGATAGTTTATACTTCCAGCGCCTTAAACCGAAATAAAGGATTAAAGATGAAATTTTGTAGTGATTGCGGATCCAAAGTAGAAAAAAGGATTCCTGAAGGTGACAATCTAGAAAGAGATTGTTGTACCCACTGCGATTCCATACATTATTCTAATCCAAAAGTGATAGTTGGCACCCTTCCAATTAAGAACAATAAAGTTCTTCTCTGCAAAAGAGCAATTCAACCGAGATATGGTTTGTGGACTTTGCCGGCTGGTTTTTTAGAGAATGGTGAGACCGTTGAGCATGGTGCTTTTAGAGAAACAAAGGAAGAGACTAGTACAGAAGTTGAAATGGGAAAACTTTATGCCATCTTTAACATACCTCAAATACATCAAGTCTATATGCTGTATTTAGCTAATGTAGTAAAAAACGATTTCAGCGAAACCCCTGAAAGTTTAGAGGTTAAACTATTCAACGAAAATGAAATTCCCTGGGACGAACTAGCGTTCCCTTTTGTCCCTATCGTGTTAAAGAAATATTTCCAAGATGAAAAAAAAGGAGAATACCCTTTAAGCACTCAAACTATAGAAAGACCGGCCCGAAATACTAACCAATAAACTCTTTAGCGTTAGCAAAAAACTTTACCCAAGGCCCATATTCTTCCCATTCTTCAGGATGCCAAGAATGTTGAGAAGTTAAAAAAACCCTTTCGGGGTGAGGCATCATTATGGTTACTCGACCTGACTTATTTGTAACTCCTGCAATACCTAATGGAGAGCCATTTGGATTTTGCGGATAACTCTCAGTATATTTACCATCGTCGTCGGAATAAGCTAGAGAATTCAGCTTTTCAGAGGTCATTGAAGAAATGTTTTCCTCGCTTGATTCAACCCTTCCTTCGCCATGAGCTACAGGAATAGGAATGGTGGATCCTTCCATGCCCTTAAAAAAAATAGAAGGAGATTCTTGAATTAAAACTTGGATAAGCCTAGCTTCAAATTTCTCTGAAGTATTTCTTTTAAACTGAGGCCAATTTTCCGCTCCAGGAATTAAACTTGATAATAAAGAAAAGGCTTGGCATCCATTGCAGACACCTAGAGAAAAAACTTCTTCATTAGAAAAGAAATCACCAAATTGTTTTCTTAATTCTTTATTGTAAAGAATGTTGGTAGCCCACCCACCTCCGGCACCCAGTACATCACCGTAAGAAAAACCTCCACAAGCTACAAGGCCTTGAAAATCTTGTAGCTTCTTATTACCAGAGATTAAATCAGTCATATGAACATCAACACAGTTAAATCCAACTCTGTCAAAAGCAGCTGCCATCTCAACCTGCCCGTTTACTCCCTGTTCTCTAACAATTGCTATATTTGGTTTAGTCTGATTAAAATCAAAACTTCTTGGAATGCTAAAAGTTAAATTTGGTTTTATTCCTTTTCTATTAGTTTCAACATCATAAATATATTCTGATTTAGCTGTATTTGGGTTGTCTCTAAGCGTTTGTATTTCATAACTAACCTTATGCCACTCTTTTAAAAGTTCACTTAATGACCATCTATGAAGGGTCCTTTTACCTTTTATAAGTTTAATTTCTTTATCATTGTTTAATGTACCAATTGAATACGAATACTGTGCCATCGAACAAGAAGCTAGTGCCTCCATAACTAAAGATTTATCTTCCTCGCGTACCTGAATAACAACCCCTAGCTCTTCATTGAATAATATATCAATTAGAGACTTAGAGCTTTCAGATAAAGAATCTATGTTTAAATCCACACCTAACCTTCCAGCGAAGGCCATTTCTATTACGGTCGTAATTAGTCCTCCATCTGAACGATCATGGTATGAAAGAATCTTTTTCTTAGATAAAAGTTTATGAATAACTGTCACAAAATTGGGCATTTCTTCAGTACATTCTACGTCTGGAACTTCACCTTTAAGCAAACCGCATACTTGCGAAACTATGCTGGCTCCTAATCTTGATTTTCCTTTCGATAAATCAATAAAGATTAATTCAGATTCTTCTTCTATCAATTGAGGAGTAACTGCCAAAGTTATATCTTTTATTGCTGTAAAAGCCGAAATAATTAAAGACAAAGGAGCAGTTACGGACTTCTCCTCATCTCCGTCTAACCATTCAGTAGACATAGAAAGAGAATCTTTTCCCACAGGAATGGCTATCTTCCATTCTGGACAAAGACCCATTCCTATAGCTTCTACAGCATCATATAGATCTTGATCTCCATCTAATTTATCAGGAGAGCCCATCCAATTTGCAGAGAGCTTTATATTTGATAATTCAGAGACCCCAGAAGATAAGATATTAGTTACTGCTTCAGCCACAGAAATTCTAGCAGTAGCAGCAGAGTCTATTACTGCTGCAGGTGTTCTTTCTCCAATAGACATAGCCTCCCCAGAGCTCCCCGAGAAACTTGATCTAGTCATAGCATAATCTGAAACAGGAACCTGCCAAGGCCCAACAAGCTGATCTCTACTTATTAAACCTGTTACCGTTCTATCTCCAATAGTTATTAAGAAATTTTTACTAGCTACTGTTGGATGTCTTAAGACTTTAAATAATAGTTCTTCGAAATCTAGATTGGGCAAATTGAGCTCTCCGAATTCCTTTGATTTTCTAGAAAAGGATCTAGAAGTTTTTGGTGGCTTACCAAATAGGATATCTAAGGATAAGCTTATAGGGTAATTATCAAAATGCTTATCATAAACTTCTAGCAAATTTCCTTCTGTTATTTCTCCAACGATAGAGAAAGGACATCTCTCTCTATTGCATAAATCTGAAAACTCTTTAATTGAATCTTCAGCTATAGCTAAGACATATCTCTCTTGAGATTCATTGCACCATATCTCCATGGGAGACATTCCTAACTCTGCATTTGGTATATCTCTAAGATTAATAAAACCTCCATGTCCGCTATCCTTTACAAGCTCTGGTATTGCGTTTGAAAGTCCTCCAGCTCCAACGTCATGTATGAATAAAATAGGATTCTTTTGAGCCTTTTGCCAACACCTGTCTAGAACCTCTTGACACCTTCTTTCCATTTCAGGGTTCTCTCTTTGAACTGAAGCAAAATCTAACTCTGTATCTCCTTCTCCTGAAGAAAGAGAAGATGCAGAACCTCCTCCTAATCCAATAAGCATTGAAGGTCCCCCCAAAACTACTAATTTGGAACCTACAGGTACCTGACACTTATTAACATGCTCTGTTTTTATATTACCTAATCCACCCGCTAGCATTATTGGTTTGTGATATCCATATATAACTTTGTTTTCTCTGTTACAGGATTCCATCTCAAAAGATCGAAAATATCCCAGAATATTGGGTCTTCCAAATTCATTGTTAAAGGCAGCAGAACCAATTGGTGCCTCAATCATTATCTGTAATGGACTAGCTATTCTATTAGGAAAATCTTCAGGCCTCTCCCAATCTTCTTTTAAATTAGGGATTCTTAAATTAGAAACAGAAAAACCACTCAATCCTGCCTTAGGTTTTGCCCCTATACCTGTAGCTCCTTCATCTCTAATTTCACCTCCAGATCCTGTTGCTGCTCCAGGAAAAGGGGATATAGCAGTTGGATGGTTATGAGTCTCCACTTTAATAACCAGATGATTCTTTTCTTTAACGGTTTTATATATATCACTCTGAGGGTAGAACCTTGAAGTCTCATGCCCCTCTAATATTGCTGCGTTATCTTCGTACGCAGACAATACGCCAGAAGAATTTAAGTTGTGAGTATTTCTTATCATTCCAAACAAGCTATTAGACATTAGTTCATTATCTATCTTCCAATCAGCGTTAAATATCTTATGCCTACAATGCTCGGAATTTGCTTGTGCAAACATCATTAATTCTGCATCAGTAGGCGGAGAATTAGTTTCCTTATAGCTATCATAAAGATACTTAATCTCTTCTTTATTCAGGGCGAGGCCTAATTCTATATTGGCATTTTCAAGTTCAGCTACACCTGAAGAAAAAATATCTACTTTATTAAGCTGTCTGGGTTGTTGTTTTAGGAAAATAGATTCGGTATCAACCAAATCTAGGATTACCTCCTGGGTCATTCGATCAGAAAGCATTTTTCCTATGGTTCTTAATTCTTCTTTTTTATCAAACCTTTCTTCTCCAAAATGGAAGCATAAACCTCTTTCTACTCTGTTGACCCAACCAATGCCGCAATTATTTAGAATCTCTGTTGCCTTCGAAGACCAGGGTGAAATAGTTCCTCTTCTAGGAATTACGATTAAATATTCTTCACTTAAAAAATCGTACGCCTCTTCGGCTGATAAAATTTTAGTAAGTTTATTTAGTTCCTTCTTATCTTTAGAGCGACTATTACCATTCAAAGAAGCGAAGTAAATTTCACTACAATTTAGTTGGTTTGTTTTTTTTGAATAAGAAGATAATTTTTTCTTTAGAGAATCTATTCTAAATTCTGTCAATCGAGCTGAACCCTTAATTGCTATTACTTTTGAAGAGACTTCTATTACTGACTTCATTAGGGTTGAGTTCGTATTGTAATAAAAGGTTTGACTAAGTAAAACACTTTATGTAGTGGCTGTTGAGATAAATTACTACTATATGTAGTAATAACCTTATTTTAATTCTACAATAGTTTTCCAGAGAATTTCTTGGGGGGAAAGTGGATAAAAAAAGATTTAAATACTCTTTATTTTCATTCATCGCATTGTTGGCATTTGTAGGAGTTGAAGCTCCCGTACTAGCTTCTTACTCCCAACAACATCATGAATTTATTTCAGATGATATAGAGAATATCTGGGAAACTGATCCAGTTGGTTTCTCTATCTTTTTAGAAAGAGTAGAAGAAAGATTACCTAGTTACGAAAAATACTTCAGAGAAGCTTCAAAAGATTTAGATGTTCACTGGACTTTTATAGCAGCAATTAGTTACCAAGAATCTCACTGGGATCCAAAAGCTATATCAAATACTGGCGTTAGAGGCATGATGATGCTCACACAAAAAACAGCCAAAGAAATGGGAATTCAAAAAAGGACAAATGCAAAAGAAAGTATAATTGGAGGGGCAAATTATTTTCAAAAAAATCTAGACAGATTGCCAATAGCCATACCCAAACAAGACAGAATGTGGATGGCCCTTGCCAGTTACAACTTAGGTTATGTAAATATTAATCTAGCAAGAGAACTTACTCAAAAAAATCATGCAAATCCTAACTTATGGTCGCATGTTTCAATCTATCTTCCGGAGGTACTGTTAGATAGGTACGGAAAAGAATTAGAAGAGCCCCCTAAACACCTAGAAGCCTTAGATTATGTTGAAAGAATAAAACTTTATTACAAAACACTTTCAATCTTACAAAGAGAAAATGAAATGCATCTATTGGCCAAGAATTAATTTCTGCTTAAGGTCTTCTATCCTATCTCTATAAGCCGCTGCTTCTTCAAATTCTAGATTCTTCGCGTATTTATACATTTGATCTTCAAGACGAGTTATTTCTTTTTTGAGTTTAATTGGATCATTAAAGCTCTCTATAGGATCAAAATCTATTTGCTTAGCCCTATCAAGTTTCTTCCTAGACTTAGATTTTCCTTTAACAGACCTGGCTCCTTCCATTATATCTCCTACACTCTTCTTTATGCCTTTAGGTGTTATAGAATTTTTAGCATTAAATTCTTCTTGAATCCTTCGTCTTCTATTGGTTTCAGAAATAGCCCTATCCATAGATCCAGTTTCTTTATCCGCATAAAGTATTGCCTTACCATTAATATGCCTAGCTGCCCTACCTATAGTTTGAATTAAAGAACTTTCAGACCTTAAAAATCCTTCTTTATCAGCATCTAATACTGCAACTAAAGCAACTTCAGGTATATCCAGACCTTCTCTTAGTAAATTTATACCCACTAGTACATCAAATACTCCTAACCTGAGGTCTCTAATAATTTCTACTCGCTCTACGGTTTCTATATCTGAATGTAAATATCTAACTTTTGTACCATTTTCATCAAGATACTCAGTTAAATCTTCAGCCATTCTTTTAGTTAATACAGTAACTAAAACCCTATCCCCATTGTCAACGGTTTTAATTATTTCAGCTTGTAAGTCATCAACTTGATGCGTTGCAGGTCTAATCTCAACTTTTGGATCAGTTAACCCAGTAGGCCTGGCCACTAGCTCAACCACATTACCAGAATTTTCTAATTCGTATTTTGAAGGAGTAGCAGAAAGAAAAATTCTTTGGCCGGATAATTTTTCCCATTCATCAAACCTTAATGGTCTATTATCCAAAGCAACTGGAAGCCTAAATCCATAATCGACAAGGGTCTGCTTTCTGGACCTATCCCCCCTGTACATTCCTCCTAATTGAGGTAAAGAAACATGAGACTCATCTACAAAAACTAGGGCATCTTCAGGTAAATATTCATAAAGGGTTGGAGGGGCTTCACCAGGTTGGCGATCAGATAAGAATCTTGAATAATTTTCTATACCAGAGCAGAATCCTAATTCTTTTAACATCTCAATATCATACTTAGTTCTTTCTTCTAACCTTTGGGCCTCTACTAGCTTATTTTCTTTCTTTAAATATGCCAATCTTTCAACTAACTCTTCTTTAATAAATTCTATAGCTTGGAGTACTCTCTCTCGCTTAGTAACGTAATGAGACTTTGGATAAATTGTAATTCTAGGAACTTCTCTAATAACCTCCCCAGTTAAAGGATCAAAAATTTTTAAAGAATCTATTTCATTTCCAAATAGCTCTACTCTTAAAGCTTCTTTTTCAGAATCAGCAGGGAAAACATCTATGACATCTCCCCTTACTCTGTACATAGAACGTTTAAATTCAACTTCATTCCTTTGATATTGCAATTCAGCTAACCTTCTCAAAAGCGTTCTTTGATCAACTTCATCTCCTCTATCAAGATGTAATACCATTTGAAGGTATGACCTAGGATCTCCTAAGCCATATATTGCTGAAACAGAGGCAACAATAATAACGTCTCTACGCTCCATAATAGCCTTGGTTGCAGAAAGCCTCATTTGTTCAATGTGCTCATTGATTGAAGCATCTTTTTCTATGTATATATCTGTGGTCGGAACATAAGCTTCAGGTTGATAATAATCGTAATAAGAAACGAAATATTCAACTGCATTCTGCGGGAAATACTCTTTAAACTCTCCATAAAGTTGGGCAGCTAATGTTTTGTTGTGGGCCATCACGATGGCAGGCCTTTGTAACTCTTGAATAACGTTAGCAATGGCAAATGTTTTACCTGATCCCGTAACTCCCAGTAAGGTTTGGTTTAGTAGTCCTGCGTTAATGCCAGCTACTATTTCACTTATTGCTTTAGGTTGATCTCCAGCAGGCTTATAATCCGAAACTATATTAAATTTCTTTGACATTATTTTATAAAAAATATTATACGCTTAGTTTCCACACGTTATAATTACATTATTCCCCGATAGCTCAGTTGGTAGAGCAAATGACTGTTAATCATTGGGTCGCTGGTTCGAGCCCAGCTCGGGGAGCCAAACACTTAAAGGCTCGATTAAATATTGAGCCTTTTTTTTATTCTTTTTGATACTATCATTGTCTAAATGCCTGCAAAACTATTTAACCCTAACTCGGAAGACCCCTTTGTCTTAAGTAGATCTAGAATTGATAATTTCTTGGAGTGTCGAAGATGTTTCTATTTAACAAATAAAGTTGGAGTCGCTCGCCCACCTTCGTTTCCTTTTAATCTGAATAATGCTGTTGATGAATTATTAAAAAACGAATTTGATATATATAGAGAAAAAGGTGAACCTCACCCGATCATGGTAGAAAACAACTTAAAAGCCTTGCCTTACGAACATCCCGACTTAGAAGAATGGAGAGAATCCTTACGTCATGGTGTAAAAAGGCACCACGAAGAAACTAACCTTATACTTAGGGGGGGTTTAGATGATCTATGGATCAACACAGAAACAAAACAAATAATTGTTGTCGACTATAAGGCTACTTCAAAGAAAGGCGAAGTGAGCATAGATGCAGATTGGCAAATAAGTTACAAAAGACAAATTGAGTTCTATCAATGGCTCTTAAGAGGGAATTCATTTGATGTTTCTGACATTGGGTATTTTGTCTATTGCAACGGGATTTCGGAAAAAGATGAATTCAACAATCAACTTGAATTTAAAACTAAATTAATACCTTACAAAGGTAATGATTCCTGGGTAGAGCCGACATTATTTGATGTAAAAGAAACACTAATGCAAGATTCTCCCCCTGAAGCCGCCTCTAAATGCAGCTACTGTGCGTATGTAAAGAAAACATTAATGATCTAATCTACTGAACTTTCCAAGTTGTCCCTTTATCTGTGTCTTCTAAGACAATGCCTTTTTCAAGCAAAGAATCTCTAATTTTATCTGAGAGCTCGAAATCTTTGCTATCTCTGGCTTTGTTTCTCTCGTCAATCATGGATTGGATCTCTTCGTTACTTAAAATTGCCCCTAATTGAAAATAATCTTTAGTTTTTTGCTGAAGAATGCCTAAAGGTTCAGATAAATTAACTAAAGTAGCTCCTAAAACATTGGCCTCTTTCGTATTTCCATTTTCTTTAGCAAGATTGATTGATTTTACTATTTCAAAAAGTGCCGCAAGTGCAGAAGGTACATTGAAGTCATCTTCCATGGCCTTTTTAAAAGGAGAAATAAGATCGGCATCGTCTGAAGGCTTTTCTTTTTTAGTATCTAAACCAATTAACGAAGTGTATAAACGATCTAATGAATTCCTTGCTTCAAGCACTCCTTCTTCTGAATAATTTAGCGGGCTTCTATAATGATTTGAAATTAAAAAGAATCTAATGACCTCTGAAGAGAATTCCTTTAAAGCTTCTTTTACGGTTATAAAGTTATCCAGAGATTTAGACATTTTCTCTTTATCAATTCTTAAGGGGCCGGTATGCATCCAACATTTAACGAATTCTTCTCCCGTAGCACAGACAGATTGCGCTATTTCATTTTCATGGTGAGGAAATTTGAGATCTATACCGCCGCCATGTATATCAAAATTGTTTCCTAAGGCATCCATGCTCATTGCAGAACATTCGATATGCCATCCAGGCCTTCCCTTACCCCAAGGTGAATCCCAAGCAAGCCCTTCTGTTGCTTGTTTCCATAAAACAAAATCAGCCGGGTTCTTCTTTTCTTCATCAACATCTATTCTTGCACCAGCAATTAAGTCCTGAGTGTTTCTATTGGAGAGCTTTCCATATTCTTGAAAAGAATCAGTAGAAAAATAGACATCAGACTTTCCAGTATAAGCATGGCCTTTATCAATCAATCCTTCTATTAAAGAAATAATTGAATTGATGTTTTCGGTTGCTCTAGGTTCTAAATCCGGAACTATCATGCCAAGATCATTGAAATCTTCTTGCATAGATGAGATGTATTTATCCGTTAATTGTGTTGCATCAACATCCAACTCTTTAGCTCTAGCAATAATCTTGTCATCAACATCAGTAATATTTCTAATATAATTAACTTTATAACCTCTATTTCTTAGATACCTTACAATTAAATCGAAGCACAGGAATGTTCTGGCATGGCCTATGTGGGTATCATCGTAGACAGTCATTCCACAGACATACATTCTGACAAGCTCGCCATCTAGAGGAACTAATTCTTCCTTTTTTCCAGTTAGACTATTAAATATCTTCACAATGCTGCTGCCTCTTTAAGTCTTTTTAACACCCTTTCTTGTCCCAAGACTTCCGTGACCTGATCTAATTCAGGGCCCGAAAACTGACCAGTTATTGATGCCCTAATAGGCATAAAAAGACCTTTTCCTTTTGTTCCTGTCTCTTCTCCAATCAATTTCATTATTTTTGACCAGTCTCCCCAATTATCTTTTACAATTTTTTCAGATATTTTAAAGAAGTCGGACCCTGATTGCTTGATTAGATCTTTTACCTCTTTAATAGAGCCTAGAGGATTTATAAACAGGCCGTCTAAATACTCTACTGCTTCAACAGGAAAAACAATATTATCTTTAATAAGCTCTACAAAAATATCTTTTTCTATATCTTTTGGTAGATTCTTCAAGTGCGATTCAAGCCAAGAGCTTAATTCCTCGGTGGATTTAGATTCGACCACATTTTTTTGCCAAAAAGCTAATTGATCATGGTCAATCCTACTTGGTGACGTTGAAATATTATCGACATTGAATACCGAAGATAATCCTTCTAAGTCCCTTAATTCATTATCAGGAATTGTATGTCCTACTCTTGAAAGATAATTGATAACGGCCTGAGGAAAATATCCTATTTCTCTTAGCTCTTTTACAGAAAGACTACCGTTCCTCTTGGATAAAGGGGCCCCATCGTCACCTGTAAATAAAGCCACATGAATGAATTCTGGAATCTCAAGATTGAGAGCTTCCAGTAAGGCAATCTGTCTCGGTGTATTACTTAAATGATCCTCTCCCCTTAAGACCACATTTACTCCCATCAAAGAATCATCTATTGCATTGGCAAACATGAAGGTTGGACTTAAATCTTTTTTCCTTACTATGAAATCATCTAGATCACCAGTATGAAAAGACTGCTCACCCTTGACTAAATCCTTAAAAGTTATTGTTTTATCTTTGGGTAGTCTAAATCTGTATACAGGCTGAGCACCTTTTTCTAGTTCTTTTTTAACATCTTCTTTCGAGGCATTGGCCCAAACCCCAGTGTACCTAGGAGGTTTGCCAGCTGCCATTTGATTTCTTCTTATTATTTTTAATTCTTCATCGCTAGTGAAACATGGATAAATCAAACCTTGTTCAAGTAACTTTTCATAGAAAGCTTCGTATATTGAGTTTCTTTCAGATTGATAATACGGGTCTTGCGAACCTCCAATTCTCGGCCCTTCTTGCCAATCCAGACCCATCCATTCCAGATCATCACAAACTGCTTCAGAAAATTCAGTTTTAGATCTTTCTGCATCTGTGTCTTCAATTCTCAATATAAAAGTACCTCTCGACTTAATTGCTAAGAGCACATTCAAAAGCGCTGTCCTTAGATTTCCTAAGTGCAAAAGCCCTGTCGGGCTTGGACAAAATCTTGATTTATATGCAGGCATTTTCTAATTTAATTGGAAGCTATTCTTTAAAGTACGTATTATAGCCTCCTCACGGCAATGATTATTAAAGAAAAATGAAACAACTCTTATCTATCATTAGTTCAATAATAATACTTATTGGACTTCTTTGGCTAACGGGCTGTTCTCAAGACAAGGAGATAAAAGTGATAACGTTCGAAACAACCTTAGGGCCTGTAGTAATAGAGTTATTTGAAGAAGAAGCGCCAATAACCTCAAAGAATTTCTTGGAATACGCTGAAAGCGGTTTTTTTAATGGAACCTTGTTCCATAGAGTTATACCTGGATTCGTTATTCAAGGAGGTGGAATGGAATCAGGAATGATAGATAAAAGAGGTAAAGACCCAATCCTAAATGAAGCCAACAACGGTATAAAAAATCTAAAATGGACTTTGTCAATGGCAAGAACAAACGAACCTCACTCAGCCAGTTCTCAATTTTTCATTAACCTTGTAAACAATAGTTCTTTGGATCATACAGAAGAAACTATTCAAGGATGGGGTTACGCTGTCTTTGGCGAAGTAGTAGAGGGCTTTGAAACTGTAGAAGCTATAGCTGCAGTTGCAACTGGAAGCTCGGGCTTTCATCAAGATGTGCCTTTAGAAGAGATTTCAATACTAGACACAAAGGTTACTACGGAGTAGGAATGGCTTATTGTTTTATATCTGATCTTCACTTACACGAAGGCAGACCAGATATTACTCAAGCCTTTGTAAGGTTTCTTGAAGAGACCGCCTCAAAAGCAGAAAAACTATATATCCTTGGTGATTTATTTGAAGCCTGGATAGGAGATGATGATCAAAATGATTTTATCTATGAAATCAGAGATGCTTTACTAAAGACTAAAAAAACAACGGAAATCTTTATAATGCATGGAAATAGAGATTTTCTAATAGGACCTGAATTCGCTTCTTCTTCTGGCATGAAACTCTTAAATGATCCAATTATAGAAGAAATGTTTGGTAACCCAGTTCTCTTAATGCATGGGGATCTGCTTTGTATTGAAGATGTTGATTATCAATCCTTTAGAAAAACCACTAGAGATCCAAAATGGCAAGAAGAATTCCTAAGTAAATCATTGAATAAAAGAAAAGAGATTGCAAAAGACTTAAGGGATAAGAGCAAACAAGCCACTGGTCAAAAGAAAGAGGACATTATGGACGTTACCCCTTCAGAAGTAATTAAAACCATGAAAGAATCATCTGTAAATCTACTAATACATGGTCATACGCACAGGCCAAACACTCACGAGATTGAAATTAACAACCGCTCTGCCAAAAGAATGGTATTAGGGGACTGGGGTGAATGTGGGTGGTATATTTGGATGGACTTTGGATCTTGTGAGCTAAAAAAATTCTCTATTTCTTAACCTCTCTCAATCTCAAAGATAAACCAAACACCAAAAAAACTAATCCTAGGATGAATCTAGGGTCACTTAAATATATTTGAGTTTCAACTGGATAAGCAATGGTTTTTTCTAAAGCAGCTATTTTGAATTCATGCTTACCAGACATATCAGGATGTATAACAATCTCCATAAATGCTCTTCTGCTTTTATACCTCATCAAGGCTGCTTGATCCCAGTTCTCTGCGCCCTCGATTCCAACTATATCCATTGCGGTCGAAACCGCTTTACCTGCAAAAACAGGATGGCAAGCTCTTTTAAGCAATTGCGGATACATATGTTCCATATATCGACCAAGTAAACTCTCCGCGGACTCTCCAGGCTCAGCTCCTTCAACGTCTTCTGGTTCTTCATCTATATCTATATTATTAACCATTAAAAACTGTTTTCCTGAATCGTTCTCCATAAAGCTCTTGATGGATTCATACATCTCAGAATTCAAATCACCATTATTTTCTTGAAGTTTTTCTAAGAAAAAATTAACTTCTTCTGAATCCAGTTTTCCTCCTAAATCTGTGTACCAAAAGAAAAACCCTAAATAAATGATTGTTAAGCTTGCCCAAATTTTCATATTTTTTATCTCCGAACTACATCCTACTTAAATTTTATTAAATGAAAAGCTTTACAAAATTAACCTTTAATTATACTGTATATATATACAGTATTAATTTTACGAAACCCTTATGAAAATTGACTATCTGGGCGATGCTACAGAGGAAGATTTGCCTCTCTTAGAAATACCCTATTTTCTAAATACCGTTAGAGTAGGATGGCCAAGCCCTGCCGATGACTATGTTGAGAGACCGATAGATTTAAATGAGTACCTCATAAAAAATTCTGCAGCTACTTATTTTGTCAGGGTAAGTGGTGATTCAATGATCAATGCCAACATTGGTGACGGAGCTGTACTGATAGTAGATAGGAGTATAGAGCCGACTCACAATAAAATTGTCATAGCATCAATTGATGGCTCTTATGCGTGTAAACGACTATTGCTCAAGCCTAGAGTTTGTCTAATATCTGAAAACCCTAAATACTCTCCTATATTTATTAACAGAGAAGAAGAACTAAAATTTGAAGGCACAGTAATTGCTTCAATTAACCTTTATTAGAAATGACCTACGCATTAGTGGACTGCAATAGCTTTTACGCTTCGTGTGAAAGGATATTCAGACCTGATATAAGAAACAAGCCCGTAGTGGTTTTATCAAACAACGATGGCTGTGTGGTGGCATTATCTAAAGAAGCTAAGCAAGTTGGTGTAAAAATGTGCGAGCCATGGTTCAAAATAGAGAAGCCTTTTCTGAGAAAAGGCGGTATAGCCTTCTCTTCAAACTATGAGCTTTACGCTGATGTGTCATCCAGAGTCATGCAAACTTTAGAACGCCTCGCACCTAAAGTAGAGGTATACAGCATAGATGAAGCCTTCTTAGACCTCACGGGTTTAAGGGATTTCGAGAAGTTTGGTCATGAATGCCGTGAAACAATAAATCAGTGGGTGGGTATGCCTGTTTGTGTTGGTATAGGACCAACAAAAACATTAGCCAAAGTTGCTAATTACGGTGCAAAAAAATACCCCGCAACAAATGGAGTTGTTGATGTGACGAATCAAGAGAGACGGCGTAACCTAATGGCAATAATGCCCGTAAGAGAGGTTTGGGGCGTAGGAAGCAGAATTGACAAGAGACTAAACTCTTTGGGTATTACAACGGCACTGCAGTTATCAGAGCTGGATACTAAATTAATAAAAAGGAAATTTAGCAGTGTATTGGAAAGAACCGTTATGGAATTAAAAGGTTATTCCTGCATAGGGTTAAAAGAGCAAGCAACAACAAAAAAACAGATCGTGGTAAGTAGAACTTTTAGTAGAAAGGTAACAGACTTAAATTCAATTAATGAGGCTATAAGTGACTACGCATCTCGTGCGTGCGAGAAATTAAGAAAAGAAGAGCAATATTGTAAAATGGTTTCGGTATTCATGAGAACCAACTACTTTAGGAAACAAGACAAACAATACCACGGCTCTATGAGTTTTAAATTACACTCACCAACGAATGATACTAGAGACATTTTAGGCGCCACAAAAATGCTATCGGAAAAAGTGTTTAAGAAAAATATTAATTTTATAAAAGCCGGTGTGATGCTTAGTGATTTTTACGATGAAGGGGTTCATCAAGGTGACTTATTTAGAGTACTTAGAAATAGATCAAGAAGTAAAGAGTTAATGATGACAGTAGATAAAATAAACTCTTCGGGTATTGGAAAAGTAACTTTCGCTGCTCAAGGCATAAAAAAAACATGGTCCATGAAGAGATTCTTACAATCTCCAAGGTACCTAACTAATTGGGAAGAAATACCAGTTGTAAAATAAAATTAATAACCGCTATGAAACCTAAAAGTTTTATCTGCTTGATTGATATAAGAAGATTCAATAGCGGATAAATAATCCAGCCTTTCAGTGTAATCTTCTTCAAAAATTTCAGAATAAATATCTAGATATAGATCACAATGCCTTGCTTCAGCTTCATGGAGCTTCGAATAAAAATTACTTAAAGATATAGGCAATAAAGGAATTAAAGCATCAAAACGCTCACATGAGCGAGCTTCAATTAAGGCGCAAATAATTAGAGCATCCTTAAGTCTTTGAGGTTCTTGTTTTGAGGAAGCTTCAAATAAAGTTCTAGCATATGCACCAGGTCTAAGATTTCTATAACTATAGCCTTCTTTCTTAATAAGCCTTAAAACTTGTTCAAAATGAAGGAGCTCCTCTCTGGCTAAGGGAGAGAGCTTTCTTACTAAATCCTTATCAGGGTATCGATGTATTAAAGAAATTGCAGTGGTTGCAGCCTTCTTCTCGCAATGAGCATGATCTATTAGAAGTATTTCTTGAGAATTAATTGCCCTCTCTAACCATCTTTTGGGAGTCTGAGAATGCAATATTTCTTCCCACTTATCAGGCATTAAAATGTTTTCCAACCTCAAAATAACGCTGGTAATGAGCTTCAGATAACTCGAATAACTCTTCTTCAATGATCTTTTTTAAAACCAATAGGTTATTTGTTTCTTTTGTGATTATTTTGAATCCAAACTTAGAGGGGTCTCCAATAGACTTACTGGCATGCCTAAATAAATCGAAAACCCAACAATAAGGATTAGTTTCTTTATTGAAAACTATTTTCAAAGCTTCAAGCTGATCTTTGAGGAGGCTTTGATCAGAGATAAAGACTTTTGATTCCATTATTTGAGTTTTGAGAGTTTCAAGACGTGCTAATACAGAATCCTTCTCAGAATCTGAGTAAGAGTTCCATTCAATTACTTCATGTTGAAACCTTTTACAGCCTCTACAAACATCATCTCCAAAAACTGTAGAACAGACTCCTATACAAGGTGTTTTTACCGACTTACTCATCTATTTGTATGATATATCTAAGATGCATCAACGCAACTTTAAATTTAACTTTATGCTAATATGCCGCATCAAATACTAGTATCTAACCTTATATATCGTGTTAAAAGAATATAAAAAACATGTTGATGACAGAGCAGAGCTAGGCATTCCGCCACTACCGTTAAATGCGGAACAGGTTGCTTCTCTCATCGAATTGATAAAAGAACCCCCTTCAGGTGAAGAAAAATTCGTTTTGGACTTGTTGACCAACCGGATCCCTGCGGGCGTGGACCCAGCCGCTTATGTGAAGGCAGCATTTTTAACTGATCTTGCTAAGGGAAATACAAGTTCACCTCTGATTAATAAAAAACATGCCACTGAACTCTTAGGCACAATGTTGGGCGGGTATAACGTGGAATCACTAATTGGATTACTTGAAGACGAAGAAGTAGGGCTAATAGCGGCTAATGGCCTTAGTAACACTTTGCTAATGTTTAACTCAAAACACGATGTTATCGAATTAGCAAAAAAGAACGAGAATGCAAAAAGAGTGGTAGATTCATGGGTTAATGCTGAATGGTTTAGTAACAGACCGGAATTGCCAAAAATAATTAAAGCCATAGTCTTTAGGGTCGATGGAGAAATAAATACTGATGATTTATCTCCTGGTCAAGATGCTCCCTCAAGACCTGACATACCTCTTCATGCTTTAGGAATGTTGAAGAAAACATTTAAAGATCCAATAGAGACAATAAATAAATTAGAGGAGTCTGGTTTACCAGTGGTATTCGTTGGAGACGTAGTAGGAACTGGATCTTCACGTAAATCTGCAACTAACTCACTTCTATGGCACATAGGAGAGGATATTCCTTTCATACCTAATAAGAGACAAGCTGGAATATGCATAGGAGGCAAGATAGCTCCCATATTCTTTAATACGTTAGAGGATTCTGGAGCTTTAGCGTTTGAATGTGATGTTAGTAAGATGAATCTAGGAGATGTAATAGATATTTATCCTCATGAGAAGAAAGTTGTCTTATCTGAAACAGGTGAAGTGCTTTGTAATTACGAATATAAATCCAATACTTTGCTTGATGGCGTAAGAGCCGGTGGAAGAATTCCTCTTATCATTGGTAGAAGTCTAACTGATGAAACTAGAGAGATACTTAAATTAGACTCTTCTGATACTTTTGTTCGACCTGATGTAGCTGAAAAAAGTGATAAAGGCTTTACCCTAGCTCAGAAAATGGTTGGAAGAGCTTGCGGGGTTGAAGGTATTAGACCTGGAATTTATTGCGAACCTAGAATGTCTACCGTAGGCAGTCAAGATACTACAGGTCCTATGACAAGAGACGAACTTAAAGAACTAGCCTGTTTAGGATTTAATTCAGATCTAGTTATGCAGTCTTTCTGCCACACAGTTGCTTATCCCCTTCCAAAAGACATAGAAACACAACATACTCTTCCAGAATTCATTCAGACTCGTGGAGGCGTGGCCCTGAAACCGGGTGATGGAATAATACATTCATGGTTAAACCGTATGCTTTTACCGGACATGGTTGGAACAGGCGGAGATTCTCATACTAGATTCCCTTTAGGTATAAGTTTCCCTGCAGGTTCAGGGTTGGTAGCTTTTGGAGCTGCCTTAGGTGTAATGCCATTAGATATGCCTGAATCAGTTTTAGTTAGATTTAAAGGCGAGTTACAACCCGGTATTACACTTAGAGATTTAGTGAACGCTATTCCTTACGCAGCTATTCAAAGCGGTCAACTAACCTTGCCTAAAGAAGGTAAAGTTAATGTCTACTCCGGAAGATGTCTTGAAATAGAAGGATTACCGGACCTTAAAGTCGAACAGGCTTTTGAGCTATCTGATGCTTCTGCAGAAAGATCTGCATCTGGATGCACTATTAAACTTAACGAAGAGCCTATCAGAGAATACCTAGAATCAAATATTACTCTTCTTAGATGGTTGATTTCTGAAGGTTATGAAGATGAAAGAACTTTAGAAAGAAGAGCTCAGGCTATGGAAGCATGGTTAGAAAATCCGGTATTAATGGAAGCAGATGACGATGCCGAATATGCAGCAGTTATTGAAATAGATCTAAATGAAATCACAGAACCGCTACTTGCATGTCCAAATGATCCTGACGATATAAAGCCATTGTCTGAAGTTGCTAAAACTAATATAGATGAAGTCTTTATTGGTTCTTGCATGACAAATATAGGACACTTTAGAGCCGCAGGTAAATTGCTTCATGAAGTAACTGAGCTTCCTTCCAGATTGTGGATTTCTCCGCCTACTAAAATGGATAAACATCAATTAACAGAAGAAGGTTACTATGATATCTTTGAAAAGGCAGGAGTAAGGCTTGAAATTCCTGGCTGCTCTTTATGTATGGGTAACCAGGCACGTGTGGAAGCGGGTTCAACTGTTGTATCAACCTCAACCAGAAATTTCCCTAACAGACTTGGTGATGACGCCAATGTTTTCTTAGCTTCGGCTGAACTTGCTGCAATTTCCGCAACATTAGGTCACATCCCTACAATTGATGAATACAATGAATTCATGGCAGAAATAAATACCATGGGATCTGAAGTCTACAGGTATCTAAATTTTCATGAGATTGCTTCTTATAAAAAAGCCGCTAAAAATGCAATACTGCCAACTATTACAATAGAAGAGGCCAAGAGCTGACTAGTTTAACTCTACCTGTCTAAGTATCTTAGTCTTATCGTTTCGTGCATCCTCAAGGTTCTTAAGGTACTCCGCATCGATATCATCGGTGACATACTTACCATCAAAGATCGAACATTCAAACTGACCTATGCTTTCATTTCCAAGTTGAGCTGCCTGTATAAGATCTGGTAAATCTTGATAGATTAGCCAATCAGCACCAATGAAATCTTGGATTTCAACTTCATTCCTGTTATGAGCAACCAACTCAGTTGTTGCAGCCATATCTATGCCATAAACATTTTGATGTCTTATTGGAGGGGCTGCGGAAGCAAAATAAACTTTCTTAGCTCCAGACGATCTAGCCATTTCTATTATCTGTCTACTGGTTGTGCCTCTCACAATAGAGTCATCCACTAAAAGTACGACTTTGCCATTAAATTCAAGGTCGATAGCATTCAATTTCTGCCTAACTGATTTTTCTCTCTTTTCTTGAAATGGCATAATAAAAGTTCTTCCAATATATCTATTCTTCACAAACCCTTCTCTGTATTTAATACCAAGAGAAGAAGCTAATTGAAGAGCTGAAGTTGTACTGCTATCTGGGATAGGAATAACAACATCAATATCATGATCTGGTCTTTCTTTAAGAATCTTCTTTGCAAGAAATTCTCCCATTCTCAGTCTAGATTTATGCACAGATATGTTATCAATTTTTGCATCAGGTCTCGCTAGATACACATACTCAAATATGCAAGGTGTAGGAACAGGATTATTGATGCATGACTCCATCTCTATCTCCCCATCTGGACTTATAAAGACAGCTGATCCTGCGCTT
>Ga0066846_10000504_pt1 | contig 19700 bp, 20 predicted proteins | sample ETNtaG_33_FD_65489 | JGI IMG/M metagenome (GOLD analysis project Ga0066846, IMG submission 65489) | Marine microbial and viral communities from oxygen minimum zone, Eastern Pacific Ocean - ETNP201310SV76 | ecosystem: Environmental > Aquatic > Marine > Oceanic | place: Pacific Ocean: Eastern... | reverse complement strand
CTCTAGAAATTAGTAGCCTTCCTTGGACATGGATTGCAATGGTAGTCACGCTTGCTCAAGGTCTAGTATTTTCATTCCTAGCCTCAGCATTATGGATGCGTGGTAGACCGTACACAATACTAGGCCCTATGTTGGTAGTGCTACTTGGGATTAGTGCAGGCATTGGAGTGTTTGATTTAGAATGGGTTTTACTCGGATTAAAGGTTCAATCTACTCAAAACATTTTGACTGCAATTATTTCGTTCATTGCCTGCATTGGTTTAGGCTATTTTTCTTCTCTACTTATCGTAGATGATTTTGATGTAAGTGTGGTCGAAAAAGGCGACATGTTGGAGCCGATATATCAGAGGCTTGGTTTCCTTGGCAAAGGAGAGGTTAGATTGATAGTAGCAAAGGAATTTGTCGATTTATTTCGTTCAGGTTCGATTAAAAAAATGACGGTTTCTTATGCAATACCTCTCTTGGTTTTGCTTGGAATGGCTTGGTTGATCGATTTTGCAGAGGCGCCAATTCCAATAAATCTTCTATCCTATGCGCCCTTCTTAGGATTTTTTGGTTTCAATTTTTATTCTTGGCTAACAATACTAGATTCTCCAGAATTTATGAATGGCCTTCCATTGAGAGTGCCTCAACTAATTAGGGCTAAGGTTGTAGTTTACTTTTTAGCAACATCTTGGATATCTTTAATTTTCATCATTTTGATGGCCTGGAGATTGGATGAATGGGCATCGCTGCCAACCAGTATAATTGTAATGTTTGCAAATTCAATATACATTGTAGCGCTAACTGCTTACTTGATGGGCCTTAGGCCAAATCAAGCAATATTTGACGCCTCAATTATGGTTTGGTTTTGGATAGGCACAGTTTTACCTCTCCTAGGATTGTTCTTACTCTCATTCACCCAAGGCGATGTTTCTCTTTACGGCAATTGGTGGGAGAGGGCTTCACAAGATGGCCTTGCAGCAACAGCGGCGATGTATGATGAAAGTCTAGTTCAACAGGGATATATGGGAATGATTGTAATTTCAATTATGCTACTCATGGCTTCTACGCTGCTATGGAAATTGATGGACAGGCGTTGGGGCGATTCACACTTCAATAATTAATTCTCTTAAATCAAATTCAATGCAGTATAAGGGGTATGTTCAAGTGCGTCCTTCCCGAGGAATATTCATGGGTAGAGTCCTTGCTGTGTGTGGGTTGCCAGGCTCAGGAAAGGGTGAATTCGCTGCAGTTGTCCATCGTTTTGGAATCCCTATTTTGTCAATGGGTGACATGGTCAGGGCGGAAGTAACTAGGCTTGGAGTCGAAGAAAGTCCTGGTATTTTTGGCAAAATAGCCGCCCAATTAAGATCTGAATTTGGTGATGATGTATTGGCAAAAAGATTGTGTGATGCTGTAGACGAGTTACTTGTTGATAATGATGTCATTTTGATAGAAGGTCTTAGGGGAACGGCAGAATTTGATTTATTCCAATCTAGATGGGGTGATAAATTTTCGACAATTGCAATAATTGCTTCAATGAAAATTCGTTTTCAAAGAATACAAAGTAGGGGGCGTTCAGAAGATGGAGATTTTGCCGCTTTTGAAGTGAGGGAAAAACGGGAAACAGGTTGGGGTTTGGACAAATTAATTGAATCCGCAGATATTGTTTTGCCCAATGATTCAAATTTAGAAGATTTCCACGCACTATGTGAAAATTGGCTGGAGCAGTTCAATAACTCTTGATGGCTTTTGATTTTGTCTCGCAGGGTGATGATTTTCTGTTAGAATATCACCGAAGTGTTATAGTCGTCCAAGGCCTGTGATAGAATGCTTCGGCGAGGGATGATGCATGGCGCGAAAAAGAGGGAGTAGAGGTAAACGCCAAAGAGCCCAACAAAGAGCGCAGTATGATGAGCTTGACAAATACCCTGTTTTACCGCCTCACGCATTTGCTAGAGTCGTAAGAGATAGGCAAACTTTGAACATTATTTATCAAATTATTGAGCCTCCTATGACCAAGAAAGAAGAAGAGTATAGAGACGAAATTATGGATATCTTCATTCGTTCACTGACAGCCAATATTGAGGAAATAGACGCTAATCCAGATGCCTACATTAGAACTGCCATGGACAAGGTCATCAAATCTTATGGTATGAAAATCAACAAGAAATCCAAATCTAAAATTTTCTATTATCTAAGAAGGGACCTAATTGGATATGGGCAAATGGACGTATTGATGAATGATGCGAACGTAGAAGATATTTCATGCGATGGTACGAATGTTCCAATTTTTGCTTACCATCGAAAGTTCGAATCTGTGGAAACTACTTGTGTTTGGCCTAATGACGATTTATTGGAATCATATGTCATCAAACTTGCTCAGCGATGTGGTAAGCACATTTCAGTTGCTGACCCGCTTTTGGATGCTACGCTAATGGATGGTTCAAGAATTGTTATGAAACTTGGACACGAGGTGTCCACTCGTGGGTCCTCATTTTGTATTCGTAGATTCAAGGATGACCCATTCTCCCCAGCAGATATTATTGCGTTTAGAACAATGTCTTCACTCATGGTTGCTTACCTTTGGATTGGATTCCAAAATGAAGTTCCAATGCTGTTTGTAGGTGGTACTGCATCTGGTAAGACTACAACTCTAAACGCAATGTGCATCTTTATTCCTTGGCAGATGAAGATCGTTTCAATCGAGTCAACACGTGAAGTAAACATTCCTCAACCAAACTGGGTTCCAGGTCTAACAAGGCAAGGTTTCGGTGGAGAATCTACCGAGGGAGTTATCGGGGAATTCGAGTTACTAAAAGCGGCACTGCGTGAGCGGCCTGAGTATATTATTGTGGGTGAGATTCGTGGTGCTGAAGCATATGTTCTATTCCAGGCTATGGCTACAGGACACTGCGCTTATTCTACAGTGCACGCTGATTCTGTTCCATCTCTTGTTCACAGATTAGAGAATAAGCCAATTGACATTCCTCGTGTTCTTTTACCTGCGTTGGAAGCATGTTGTATTCAAATTCAGACCAGAATTAACGGAAAGCGTGTTCGAAGAACAAAACAACTTGTCGAGATTGTTGGAATTGATCCAAACTCTTTGGAAGTAATCACAAATGAAGTATTCCGTTGGGACGTGACCACTGATGATTTCAAATTTAGCGGTAAATCTTATGTTCTTGAGAAGATTATGGTTAAACTGAATTATTCTCAAGATGATATGAGAAGAGAATTGAGGACTCGTAAAAGAATTCTTGAATGGATGGTATTGAATGATATCCGTAAGGCCGACCAAGTTTCACAGATTGTCACTGAATACTATGTACGTCCAAATGAAATTTTAGCACGTGTTGACGGTCTACGTTGATGGGGGAAAAAGAATGGAATTAACCGCTTGGCAGAGATTCTGCAATAGAATCCTTGGTAAGTTAGTTAAAAAAAGAGCACGTAGGGACAAAAAACTTGCAGATAATTTGGTAAAAGGCGCCATGGGTATTATGCCTGAGGTTTACCTTTCAACTGTAATTATAACCTCACTAGCGATAACCTTAATCTGCTGGGGAATTGTTTCATTATTTTTCATTCCAGATATCGGAGTGATTGCTTTTTGGGAAGGCCTCCAAGATCCAGCAACTATCAATCCATGCCTTGATTGGGAATACTGGGAGCCAGAACTTATTGACAAATCTAAGCCTGGAAACGGTTGTCCGGAGTATGCAACGAGAGTTTTCCCTGCATTTTTGCAGGGGTTAATTTTAGTAATTGGCGGCTTAGTTTGCCCTTATTCAGGATATTTACTAGTTCGTGGTGGTGCAAAGCGTGAAGCCGATAGAAGAGGCGCACAAATTGAGAAATATCTGCCTTATGCTGCTTCTTATACTGCTGCTATGTCTGCTGCAAACGCCACACCGGCCAAAATTTTCCGTTCTCTAGCAATGAATGCTGATATTTATGGGGATGTTTCTGACGATGCAGGATTAATTTATCGAGATGTCACACTACTTGGATATGATTTGATTACTGCGATAAAAATGAGTGTTGATAGAGCAGCCTCAGTTTGGTTGACCGAGTTTTTCCAAGGTATGGTAGGAACTCTAACTGCTGGAGGTCATTTGAAATTATATTTCCTCAATAGGGCAGAACACTACATGAGAGAAAACAGAACAAGACTACAACAATTTTTGGAATCAATAGCATTACTTGCTGAATCATATATTGTGGTTGCTGTGGCAATGCCTCTGTTTTTGATTGTAATGCTTGTAATTATGTTCTGGGTATCAGGTTCGGGTGCACAGATGTCAGAAGGCATGTTGTATGGAATAGTTCTAGGATTTATACCAATGATTCACCTTGCCTATGCAGTATTGATTTACACAAGCAGTAAGGAACAAGAAATGTGAGAGGAGGTGATTTAATGGCTAGAAAGAAAAAGAAGAAGATGGTTGTTGAACTCGACCTTCCTAAGGATGATAAAACCTTGAAGAATCTTTACATCATTCTTTTCTTTTCCATAATAATTGGTATAAGTTCAGGAATAATGTGGGCAGCTAACTCAAGTTTTATTCCTACTTCTAATGGCGAGCCAATGTTCACAAACATCTATTGTGGCGCAACCGCTGTTGACGAATTAGGAAACCAAATGGGTGAAGAATTTACCGGAATAAAGAAACCGTCGTACAGAGCCAATGAATCATGCTCTATTTTGAAAGATAATCCTGATAAATTGACTTGGGTGGAAGAGCCATGGGATGATTTCCAATCAAAGGCTAAAACATTTAATGTCCCTGGAATCGCCGATGAAGATAAAGAAGGAGTAGTCGTGCTTCAGCCATTAGAAATGAATTGCGAAGTAATAGCATCGACTCCAACAAAATATACTGCTGCGATAAGAGATTCGGATGGCTATACACTAGCCTTTGTAAATGGGACCACGGGTAAAGATAGTGATATATGTTCAATCTCAATGGAAAACATTGACCCTGGAGAAAGATACCAAATTGTTTTCTTCTCTGGTGAAGATGACAAATCCTTATCTTCTGCTGAATTTGACATGACAGTCGACTATTATGATGGTATTCCAACCAATATGAACAACAAGTCATTTTGGCTTGGCCCTAAAGTTGATGTGGGGCCATTTAAATTTAGGCCGACGATATTTTTGAATTTCTTCGGCCTGACATTTTTCTTCTTCTTATATCCTGCATCCTACTATTGGGAAGTTGTTGAGAAAAAGAAGAACGAAGTAGAAGAAAAATTCCCTGATTTCCTTAGAGATATGGCAGAATATTGGAAAGGAGGTTTGTCGATGACCGTTGCGGTTCAAACCTTAGCGAAATCAGAATATGGCGCTTTGAATGATGAGGTCAAGAAAATGTCAGATCAACTGAGTTGGGGTATAAAATTCAGCGATGTCATAAAGCAGTTTGCAGATAGGGTAGGGACTCCTTTGGTTAAAAGAGCGATTACTTTGATTGCTGAAGCAGACAGAGCAGGAGGAAAAATTTCAGATATTTTGGTTACTGCAGCGAATGACTCTAGAGAAATTAAATTCTTAGAAGGTGAGAGAAGAAGAGCAATAGGGTCCTATATAGCTGTTATTTGGACCTCTTATTTCGTATTTTTAGGAGTGATTACCTTGCTTGGTAGAATCTTTATTCCAGCAATTGCCAAATCCAATTCAGGCGACGGAGGCGGAGATGCAGGTGGGGCAAATATTGGAAACATGACAATCAGAGCGATAGATCCACTTTTCTTCGTTACTGTGTTTTACTACGGTGTAACTATGCAGGCTATTGGTAATGGCACTATAGCCGGATTGATGGCTAATGGCAGATTTTCTGCTGGTTTCAAACATTCTGGCATGATGATAGTTGCTGCATTACTTGCGTTTAATCTATTGGTTTTCAATCCTGAATTAATTGGTGACTCGGCTTTTGCAGTTAGCAATTTGATTACTACTCCGAATTCTTCATACATGATTGGACTTAATCCATCTGGAGGTACATTCACTCCAACTCCTATGATTTGGAGTTGATACATTGCGAAATGATGAAAATGCTCAGATACACATTCTTGAAATGTTAACACTGTTTTGGCTATTTTTTATGTCGGCAACATTCCTTATCAGAATAGATGTCCCAGATTCCCCATCAATCGCCCATGATTCTTCTTTAGAAACCGCAGGCGAATCCGCATTCTTGTATGGATTAGGCTTAGATGCTGAGATTGAAGGCGAAAATAGATTGACAGAATTACTAAACAACAGTAATTTCGATGGCGCATGTGAGTTATTACAAGATGCCATTATTAGTGGTAAAGAAAGCAATTGTTGGATTGGCAAAAATAGTGCTACATCATCCCCTCATGGCTTGGTTGGGAATCCTTCTGGAACAACATTTGCGGTTCATCGATTAGTGGTTGTCAATGATGATTTATGGACAATTACTCTCGATATTTGGAGTACTGGAGGTGGGGCTTGATGTATGTTAGAGAGAGTAAATCTACAGATAGAGATGCAGGTCAAATGCTACTTGCCACAGGAGTAGTTTTGTTACTTTCTCTCTTATCTATGGCTGTTTTTAGTGTAAAGGTGGCAGGAATAACTCAAACATCTGACCCTTCCTCAAATGGTGTGATTCAAACATCCACAGAAGTGATAGATGCCATTCCAGTTTTGGTAGAGAATCGAACCTTAATTTGGATGGATGCGGGAATTGATAGATTAGATGCTGCTCAATTATCGATTGATAGCGTCCATGATGATTTATTACATCATGGTGAAATAAGAGGTGTTGAAGTAAAGATTTTGAATTTTGTTTATGCTGATATCGATGGTTCAACGATGTTGGTTAGTGGCGAATTAGGAGTTTCAGATAGTACTACTACTCTCCAGTCAAACATATCTTTCATTATTTCAGTTTAACGCGATTTTCATTCCAAGCAAGGTCCAGTAAATGTTGGATTCTTTCGGTATCGTTTTTAACTCTAGATATGTCAACGATTGGCCAATTTGAAATTTTGGACCTCTCCATCAAACCATCTTGTATGTTTCTTATTCGTCCAAAGTTGGCTAGATATCTATCTGCTCTTCTAAAGGAGTGAGCGTCTCTAGAGCGAAGCATCTCTTTGTGCTTATTTTCATCACTAACAGCCATTATTATGCCCAGTGCAATTCCTCCTGCATCTCTCCATGAACTCAGTAACTTTTCACTTGGTACAATGTGTACTCCTTCAAGTAATAGATCGATTCCTTCTCGTAGAGCTCTATTAATAGTAGCCTCAATACCTGTTTCTACAGACTGACATGTATCTAGCCAATCTATAATTGGGTCATTAGCAGAACCAATTGAAAACGAAGAGCGATGTAATGCTTCTTGCATATCACCTTGGTCACAACTTCGCATAATTTCACGAATAGCATCGGTTGAAAGGATTCTAGCAAAGTTGCTCTTTGAGGCAATATTTAGTGCGGCTGTGGATTTCCCAGTACCTGTTGCACCCGAAATTATTAGCAATCTTGGAGCACGGTCGGCGATGGTTCTGGCAGTTGTTTCAGCCAACCCCACCGTACTCGCCATGAATCACTTTGAGTGGTCTTTACTCATGAGTCTTGCCTCATTGTCAAACCAAATCGTGCATATTTCAAGCTCCCTTTAGAAGCGAATACCTTTGAAGGGTCACTTCATGGACGGTTTATGAGCGCACAACAAATGCTGATTAATGGAGAATGGGTAAATGGCGAAAATGGGGAAACTAGCGATGTTATCAATCCAGCAACTGGAGAGGTAATTGCAACAGTCCCTAGAGCAAGCATCAAAGATGTCGAAACATGTGTTTCAGCATCTCGCGCAGCTTTCTTAGATAAATCTTGGAAGAATATGGACCCTGCCCAGAGAGGGCGTATTCTCAATAAAATGGCGGCCGCAACTTATGGGGCTGCTAAAGAATTAGCAGCGATTGAATCAGAAAATAATGGAAAAACATTCCGTGAAGCACTATCAGAGATTCGTTATGGTGCATGGACTTTAGAATATTTTGCAGGTCTTTCTGATAAGATTGAAGGAAGTACAATTCCAGTACCTGGCAACCGTTTGAACTACACATTGCGACAACCACTTGGCGTTACTACACACATTGTCCCATGGAACTTTCCGCTTCAATTAGCGATTCGTTCGATAGCACCAGCATTAGCAGCAGGTTGTACCGTGATTGCAAAGCCCGCATCTTGGACACCGCTTTCATTAATTGCATGGGCTAAGAAAATGGAAGAAGCAGAAGTAGGTCTTCCTTCTGGAGTTCTACAAGTGATAACAGGTTCAGGTGGATTGATTGGAGATGCTTTGGCAGGACACTCAGGTATTGATGGAGTAGTACTTACAGGAGGCGTTCCAACTGGACAAACAGTAATGGCAAAAGCAAGTGAGAATCTAACTCCAGTAACATTAGAGTTGGGCGGGAAAGGTGCAAATATTGTATTCCCTGATGCCAATTTGAAATATGCAGCCAAAGCCATCTGCTTTGGTATTTTCATGAATGCAGGTCAAATGTGCTGGGCAGGTTCTAGGTTGATAGTCCACGAAGATGTTCATGATGAACTGGTCGAGGCAGTTGTCGCTGAAGTTGGCAAGTGGAAAGTCGGCCCTGGAATGGCAGAAGGTGTCAGGATAGGTAGTTTAGTTCACCAAAACCATCGAGATGAAGTATTAGAAAAATTACAAGCAGGTCTAGAAATGGGTGGGACTGTAGTTTGTGGTGGTAATGCAATTGATGGTGAGGGGGCTTTCATGGAAGCAACAGTTGTAACTGATGTATCTAGTGATAACCTCTTATTCAATGATGAATTATTTGGTCCGGTATTATCTGTTACTAAATTTAGTGAAGATTCTCAAGCACTTCAACTTGCTAATGATACTCCATTTGGATTATTGAATGGTATTTGGACAAATGATCTAAGCCGTGCTCATAATATGGCAAGAGATTTACAATCAGGAATGGTATCAATCAATGAGTACCCAATTACTTTCCCACAAACAGCATTTACAGGTTGGAAACAATCGGGTATAGGAATTGAACAAAGTCAAGATGCTTTGCGATTCTACACCAAGGTCAAGAATGTCAACATCAAACTCTGAGGCGGAAATATGAGCGTTTCATCTAGTGATGTGGGCAATGGAGTACAGTTGATTCGTTTTTCGGGTCAGTCTGCTACTCAATCCTTTTCTCGAACATTCTTACCTCAAATCGCCAATGCTATCGACGCAGGTCTTGCTAACCCTAATGTGCGAGCGTTGATACTTACTGGTGAAGGCAAATTCTTCTCTGCAGGCGCAGATATTAATGCATTTGCAAAATCGATAGAAGACGGCGATGCACCGCAGTTGATTCGAGACCTCACCGGTGTACTCCACCCTTTGCTTGTAAGAATGCGCCAATCTCCTACCATTTGTGTGGCCGCTCTCAATGGTGCTTGTGCTGGAGGTGGACTTGGTTTGGCTTTAGCATGTGATGTTCGAATTGGTACTCCTAATGCCAAGATGGCTGCTTCTTATGCTGGTATGGGACTTTCCCCCGATGGTGGCACGACATGGTTACTTCCACGTTTGGTGGGCGACCAAATTGCAAGACGCTTTTTCTTTGAAAACGAAGTATGGTCAGCGGAAAAAGCAAATGAAAGAGGGGCTATCGATGCTCTTGTTGATGAAGAATCTCTTCTTGATTCTGCTCTTGAACTAGCACTCAAATGGTCCCAGTGGGGCAACCATACTAAAGAGGCAACGAAGCATTTACTCGATGTACAGTCTGTACAAGATTTTGAAACTCATCTGAAACATGAGCGTACTTTGATAGAAGCTGCTGGGACTACAGAGGCTTTCAAAGAAGGAGTTACTGCATTTCTTGAAAAGCGTAAACCGAAGTTTAACTAATCATTTTGGCAAGTCGGTTTCTTCAGCACTTCCACTTGACCAATCATAAATACCCATACCAGTCTTTCTACCAAGTCTTCCTTGAGATACTAATTTCTCGAGAAGAGGATGGGGTGTGTAAGAATCATCATTGAAGGATTGTTTCAAATTTAGAAGTATATCTCGACGTACATCTAGGCCAACCAAGTCTGTAAGTGCTAGCGGACCCATTGGGTGCTTGTATCCTAGGACCATTGCGGTATCGATATCTTTGGCACTGGCAACACCATCAGCAAGCATCTTAATTGCTTCATTACCTAGAACAACTCCAAGTCTTGAAGTAGCAAAACCAGGCACATCTTTGACCAGTATTGTTGTTTTACCCATAGCATTGCCTACTGATTTTGCTAACTCAATGGTCTTTTTCGAACATAAATCATGTTCTACTAATTCAAGCAACTTCATTATGGGGACAGGGTTGAAAAAATGCATACCAATGACTTTGTCAGGCCTTCCTGAAGCTGCAGCAATGTCGGCAATTGATAGAGAAGATGTATTTGTCCCTAAGAGGCAGTCTTCTTTTGTCTCTTCACCAAGAATTTGAAAAATCTTAGCTTTGATCTGAAGAACTTCTGGAACGGCTTCTATTACCATGTCCGCCTCTCTCACCGCAGCAACTATGTCTGAGAACCGGTGAATGTTTGAGGACCACTCTTCTTTTTGTTCAGGAGTAGTTTTCCCGCGCGTAATACCTTTGTCCCAAAATGCATCAATCGCTTTCATACCTTTTTCTAATCCTTCAGGATAAGCATCGAATAGATGTGTTTTCCAACCACTCTGAGCACAAATCTGAGCGATTCCAGCACCCATTGTTCCTGCACCAATTACTGCTACAGTCTTTATCTCCATGAACATGCCAGTAGTTTGCACTTCATGATGCTTCCTTGAATTTGTTATCTTTACTTTGTGCTATTGCAACTCCACCAACAATTAGAATAAAGGAAATTATTAACGCAGAACCTAATTTTTCGTCAAGTAATAGATAGCCACTATAAATTCCAATTGGAGGAACTAGATAGACATAAAGTGCGCTTTTACCTGCACCGATGGCCAAAACTCCATCAGCAAACCAAACATAAGAAATCACAGTTGAGAAGATGGCAAGAAATACAACGGCAATCCATCCTTCACCACTAGGTTGAGGAATTCCATATTGTAATGTTTCAATTGCCATTACTGGTGTTAAGAATACCAAACCGGCAACAGAAGACCAAACGGTTAATTGTAGAGGGGAAAGTGGTTTTTTAGAATCCTTAGCGGGTAAAAGCATTGCTTTTTTCATCAAGATAGTGTTACATGCCCATGCCAGTGCGGCACCGGCAATTAGTAAATCTCCAATTGCACGACTAGTAAAAGAAATATCGACATTCGGGGAATAATAGAATAGTATTGCAACACCACTAATTCCAAGTGTCAAACCAATTGCTAAGCGTGAGGTCATTTTTTCATCTAAAAAGAAAATAGCAAGAATTGAAGTGAAAAAAGGATTGAATGTAATCATCAAAGAGGCATCACCTGCAGCTGTATACTTCATTCCAAACATAAAAAAGGCTTGATAAACACATGTGGAGAAAAAGCCGATTAATGCAACTCTCTTCCATTCTTCCTTGGTAGGGACCATCCACTGATTCGTAATTCGCAAAAAGGTCAAGAAACAGAAAACGGCTATCACATATCTAATCCATGAAGCAGCAAATGGTTCGATATCATTGGCAAGAACTCTACCAGCAGGCCAACCAAAACCCCAAATTGTGGCTACAGATAATAATTTGATATGAGTTAAAACATTCTTCATTCAAATCTCTCCAGGCCTAATTGGAGCATTCTTGCTCTTGGCAGACCAATTTCAGGAAGCCCATTAGCTGGTGAATAAATTTTCAGTCCTTCAATACGCGAAACATACAATCCATAACTTGCCATGTCATCTAATTTATACGGCGTCTCAAGACCCATGCGTGTAAGAGTCCGGCATGCTTTTTCGCTGTATAATGGGTACAAGTTAGTCGAGAAGTGAGCCCATTCTGAAACTCTTCGAGTATCGATATTATCTAATGTCAATAGATGTTCTAGTAATGACACATCTGGATAGTTGACAGTTTGTAAGATCATTTCCATTTCAATCATAATATCTTCAGGCCAAACTTGTGGTGGTCTTTTGGCCCATTTTTCAGAGATGAAGATATGCTCGATAGATGTCTTTTCTTGTATGGAATAAATCGCTTTAGCATAATCCTCATCATCTATGCTATCTGCAACAAGTGACGGCAATTCTGCATAGAAGCGTTCGCACATATCTACATCAATGCCATACAACGAAACAGGAATCATATTATCTCCTCAAAAAGAGTAATTCAAGCAGTTGCGCCGATGCCAGATTCAATTTGGCGAGTAGACATTGGCTTGTTTTCAACCCACTCTTGTTCAAAGAGTTCTTTTAGAGATTCTTCGTCTTCCTTAGTTGGTAGATGAGAATGGATATAATTATCCCATTCAGCATCAGAGCCATCAAAAGCATCTCCTTCAATTGTGAACCTTTGTCTCTTGGTAACGCCAATATCCCTGTTGAAATTTTCATGAGGTACATACAGAGAGGAGGCTCCTTCGGGCAGATACTTGGAAAGTTTCGCCACTTCTCCAACGATTTCCTCGTGATAATGACCCCTTGCTTCTTCGTTTAGAATCTCTTTATCAACTTCATTCCCTGCTTCTAGTTTCTTGCGTTCATCCCATCTTCCTTTAATTCCCCAAACATAGGCCCAATGAGCTGAAGAAGAAGCATCTACACCGAATAAATCGTGGGCAGTTGATACCCACTTGTTGATGTAACGTTGTAATAAATCCAAAGGAATTATGCCTGCTTTGATTATTCTTCTTAGTCCATTTGAGCCGGTTCCAAGATGGAATGATTCTTCCTTGAGCATTGGTCCCATTGATGCAGCCAGTGGCTTGAATGCAGATGTAGAAAGCATTCCGAGTTGGTATTTTCCGTCTCTATCTACAAACATTGTGTAACAGAAAAAGTCTAACCAATGCGGCATTGGCCTGTTGAAAGCACCCAGTAGTCTGTCACCGTCTTGAGCATTTCTTTCAAGTAATTTTTGAGCCTCACGACGACCTTGTTGTCCGAAGTAAGTCATCAAAAGGTAAGCCATTTGCCAGCCATGTCGTTGTTCTTCGGCCATTATTCTGGCAGCAGCATAGCGGTCATAATCAGTTGGGGCTGTTGCCAAAAGGTGGCGTTGTTGTTCCACAGATGCAAATTCAGTATCTCCTTGAACTGTAATCATTGATATTAGGGCATCCCTCATACTTTGCTGCGGGACTTGTAGTGAGCGCTCCCACTTTGCACGACCTTGATAATCACCAAATTCGATAACATCTCCGGCTCTATCCCAGTCGAATTGAATTGAGAGGTCAAAATCTCCTAGCCAATTTCTGTCAAATCCGACACGATCTTGCCAATCTCCAAAATTCGAAATCCAGTCTTCCCATGTGCTTGGTAAGTTGTCCATGATGGCCAGAGAGAGGGGTTATCCTTATTGCCTTTGCGAACATATTCGTATTCACCCTTGGCGTATTTCTTCATAATATTCTTCAATTATCTTCCCTTCAATTGAATGTAGTAGCACAGACAGAGTGGATTTTGAAATATCTAATTGTTTGGATAAATCGACTAAACTTATTTTTCTTGGTGTAGACCAGTAACCCTTATTTTTGGCTATTTCAAAAACTTCTAATTGTCTAGGCGTCAATAAACTATTGCCGCTAATCCTTGTAGATTTTATTCTATAAGGCAGTTCGGCTTTTTTTAGTTCTTCAATGAATTTTCTTCTAAGGTCTGGAGTGCATTGAATTGTCCAACTAACCCATCCATCAACCACATCGAATGGCGTTCTAGGTACTAGGCCAACAATTCTAAGTGGGCGAATAAATCCTCCTCCACCACTTACGATGTTGACTGTTGCCTTTTCATTATTGAGAATATTAATGCTTTCAATTTCAGGTAAAGTATGTAATACCTCCAATATATTAGAGTCAGTAGTAATTTGAGCAGTACCTCTTCCCTTACTCAATGGCATTGTTTCTACTATTTGTAAATTAGAAGACGGACATCTTCGAGATGAATCCCCAGCCCAATGGCCATTGGGCAAACGAATTTCTATTTTTATTATCTCCGACATCTAATCACACAAATTCAGTGAACTCTATCATGCCTAGTGATGGTACCCTTTTCGACATCGATAAGTTCTGCGAATGTTCGAATTTCATCACCATCAATCTTTACTCCAGGCAAGTATCCATCACATACTCCCGAGGCGACAAAAATGGCATCATCAGAGGTGCAGAGGTCGTTTGCTTTCCAAAGCCTTGTCAAGTCATCATCGATCATGTCGTTGGCCCGCGCTTCTTCTTCTTCAGAACGGAATACTAGTCTGCCTTCAAATACGCCCCCAATGCCGCGAATTGCTGCGGCTGAAATCACTCCTTCGGGAGCAGCGCCAATGCCCATTAGAAGGTCAAATTCGCCCTCGGGTCTTGCCGCCCATAAGGCGCCTGAAATATCGCCATCTCCAATTAGGTGCAAATCAGCACCTTCCGTTTTAATTTCCTTGAACAATTTACTGTGACGTTCTCTATCCAATGCGATTACTTTTACTTCGTTGATAGGTTTGTCTAGTACATTAGCAACCTGTTCAAGATTGTAGGCAACATCTGCTTCTAGACTTATGTGTCCAGCTAATTCAGGGCCTGCAGCGATTTTATCCATATAACAATCAGGAGCATGAAGTAATGTTCCTCTTGGGGCTGCTGCAAGTACGGCTATCGAATTTGGCGAGTTTGAGGCACAGTTATTTGTACATTCTAATGGGTCCACAGCGATGTCTATCTTTGCAACATTAGGATTACCAATTTCACATCCTAACTGTTCTCCGATAAACAACATTGGGGCTTCATCTCTTTCTCCTTCACCAATCGCAACACGGCCATCAAATGGAACATTATCGAAGGTTCGACGCATTGCTTCAACAGCAGCATCATCCGCTGCATTTTTTTGGCCCTTGCCTCGCCAAGCAGCACTTGCAATAGCGGCTTGGTCAACTGCTTCGAGGAAATGACTTGCGAGGTCGGAGACGCTTCCCATACAGGTAGGCTGACGCGCCTATTCCATGAATAAAGCGGTCAAAGCTAATTTTCCTTTTTGTATTTTTCAATCACTTTAATTTCAGAAATACTTGTTGTAGGATATTGTCCATTTTCATCTTTTTCCAAAGATTTTACCATGTCTAGGGCACATAGTAAACCTGCGCAAACACCCGTTAGAGCCTCCATCTCAATTCCAGTCTTGTAATGGGCCGAAACTGAAACCGTGCATCGAAGATTATGTCCTTCCCATGCCCAATCAACATCGCATCCTTCTAGGGGTATTGGGTGGCAATGAGGTATAATTCTAGGTGTATCTTTTACTGCTTGGATAGCAGCAATTGTTGATGCTTGAACAACATCACCTTTTGCAACCTCACCCCGATTAATGGCTTCAAAAGACTGTTTGGATAGGCTTAGTAAGCCAGTGGCACTTGCCCTTCTTTCAACATTCGGCTTCCCTCCAATTTCTACAATTGCTTTTATTTTCTTATCCATTTAAACACCTTAACCTAATCCCGCCTTCCATTCTTCTCCAGCATCAGTCACTTCCTTTTTCCATAGAGGTGCCTGACTTTTTAATTCATCGATTAGCCATTCACAGGCTTTGAATGCGGCTTTGCGATGAGCACTTCCTACATGAATGGCAACAATGTCTTCATTAGCCTTTACAATTCCAACACGATGAGCCATTGCAACACTAATTATCCCAAATTTCTCTATCGCTTGTTCGGCCAATCGATGAAGCACAGAAGGTAATTTATCCAACCAAGCGTCAAATTCTAGTTGAATTACATTAGTATCCTCATTTTTTGCTCTTGTGATTCCTAAAAATGAGACTACTGCGCCACATCCTTCGAGGTTCATTTTACTTTTAAGTTGGTCCGCATTGATTTTTTCTATGGCATTTTCAATTAGAATATGCCCGCTCATAGTGATGCGAGGCGAGCGCATCATTCAAACCTCACTCCTACATGGGGTAATCATGACCGGAGATGAGCCGATACAAGTCATGGGAGCAGGACTCTCTGGTTTAGCGGCTGCTACTATACTTGCTAAGGCGGGTAAAGAGGTTCATGTTCACGATATAAGAAGCGATTCAGGGGCTCGTTTTGATGGAGATTTCCAAGCATTAGAAAATTGGAGTATTGATGTTGATTTTTTTGACCAATTAGCCGGCTGGGGATTTGATATTTCTGAGTTTAAAGCAACAGAATTCAAAGTAGTAGATTTAATTCATCCAGATGATGAAATTACTCAAGCCAAATCTCCAAAGATATCTTATCGAATAGTTGAGAGGGGTACTTCTCCACATACCATAGACCAAGGAATAAAACGCCAAGCACTCAAAGCAGGAGTGAAAATTCATTATAATTCTAGAGTCAAAGAAGAGGACTGTCAAGTAATAGCGTGTGGTCCTAAAGGTACATCTGCTGTTGCTTACGGTGAAATATTTCACACAGATCACCCAAATCATATCGGTTTTCAACTCAATGATAAGTTGGCGCCTGGAGCATATTCTTATTTGATAATCATAGATGGTGTTGGTTTGATTTGTACTTGCCTATGGCGCAAACAAAAGAAGAGTGATAGATTTCTCAATGAGACTATTGCATGGTATGAAAACCATTATCCAAATCTCAATCGAAAGCCGATAAAAAGGGTTGGAGGTAAAGGAGATTTCACAATCAATCGAAATTACAAGCAAGATGGCCGTTATTATGTTGGAGAATCTGGGGGCTTGCAAGATTTCATGTGGGGTTTTGGGATGCGAATGGCTGTCTGGTCGGGCGTTCTAGCGGCAAAGGATATTCTTGGTGAATGTGATTATGAGCAAGAGGTAAGGTCTCAACTTATGCCTTATGTTAGAACAAGTGTGGCTAATCGTTGGTTGATGAATAGGGTTGGTGATGGCATGTTTAAACGCATGTGTCGTGCTTGGATGAAAGATCAAAAGAAGCGAGGAGATGGATTAGTTTGGATTAGCAAATTATTCAAACCAACTTTGGCCAAAAAAATACTGTATAGAATAGTTAGCCCGTTTATGTTAGAAAAAGATTCCAAAGCGATGGGAAGGGGCGTAAGGCGTATGCCATTTAGAAAAGCCAGAAAAAGAGATGCGTGGCAGCAGTCTAAACAAGCCGAAGAGATTGGTAAACAATGGGATGCAATACGTCGGGGAGGAGGTAAGACTTCGTTCCAAGATGATTCTGATTTGGCAACAATTTCTGATAAATAGTGGGCGATTTGTTCTTAATGTGCTTCCTTTTGGGCATAAATATGAGCGACCTTTATGGATTGAAACTAGAGCCAATGCCGAATAAATTGGTAAATTACGGAGTAACAGATAACGGAATAGCAGTTATTGAATTAACTTCAAATTCTGCTGGTGCACCACTTGATGGACCCAATGACCGTTCTCCTAATACCTATACTCATGGAATGATGAGAGATATTGATGAAGCAATCGTAAAAGCAAGATTTGATGATGACGTAACATGCATCATTCTAACTGGTAACGGGGCATCATTCTTTTCTGCCGGAGCATCAATTCAAATGTTAAACAGTGTAACTCCAGGCTTCAAATATAATTTCTGTCTTCACGCCAATGAAACTCTTTCAAGGCTAGAACAAACAGCAAAATTAGTAGTTTGTGCAATCAATGGTCATGCTGTAGGTGGCGGTTTGGAAATTGCTATGGCCGCAGATATTAGAATCGCAAGAAAGAATTCTGGTAAGGTTGGTCTTCCTGAAATTAATCTTGGAGTTCTAGCTGGTACAGGTGGTACAGCACGCTTAACAAGACTAATTGGAAAGGCTAAAGCTCTTGAAATGATGGTCACAGGCGAATTGATGTCTTTCGAAGATGCACATTCCTGTAATCTAATTAATCACATTTGGGAAGGAAGTGCTGAAGATTTCAGAAGAGATATTCTTGACTGGTGCAGCCAATTTACACTTCCAAATAAGGCGGTAAAGGCTGTTGGAAACATTAAGAGATCTTGTCAAACAGGCCCAGAGATTCCTTTTGAATATCATTTAGCACTTGAGCGTGAGTTACAAGCAGCACTTTTCAACAGTAGTGACGCCAAAGAAGGTATTGCTGCATATGTAGAGAAGCGCGTTGCTAACTTCACTGGAAAATGATTATCATAGAATAGGTTTGATTTAGATGACAAAATATCATGTTCCTGCCGATGTTCCAAATGAACTAGTTGATACATTCATTCAAAATATGGATGCTGCTACAGCAGGTACTGGCAAAATGAATTTATTTGCATGCGATCAGAAAATTGAACATCTAAATGATGATTTTTATGATGGTGGAATTGAAATTCCTCTTACATCAAATGACCCTGCGCACTTGTTTGAGATTGGGCAAAGGTGCCATAAAGATGGAACAATCGGTGTTCTTGCAGGACAATTGGGTTTGATTTCTCACTATGCTAGAGATTATCCAGATATTCCCTATTTGGTTAAGTTGAATTCTAAATCTCATATGGTTGGTACCGGGCAAAGGGATCCTATTTCGCAAGCCTTGTGGGACATGGATGATGTTATGTCACTGGTTCACAATGGAATTAATGTCGTTGGAATAGGATATACAATCTATATTGGTAGCGAATTTGAACATGAAATGTTATCCGAGGCTGCTCAGTTTATTCGTCAAGCCCATGAATTGGGCATGGTCTCAGTCGTTTGGATGTATCCTCGTGGTAAAGCGGTAATTCATGAAAAAGACCCTCAATTGATTTCTGGTGCAGCAGGTGTAGCCGCTTGTATTGGAGCCGATTTTGCTAAGGTCAATTATCCAAAAGCATGGGAAGGAATGACTCAACCGGAATCTCTTGCAATTGCTTCACAAGCAGCGGGAAGAACTGGAATTATTTGCTCAGGTGGTGGAACTTTGCCTCCAAAAGAATTCCTCCAAAGACTTTGGGATCAGATGAACGTTTCTGGATGCCGTGGTGCAGCCACTGGTAGAAATATTCATCAGAAAGGAACCGAGGAAGCGGTTAGAATGACTGCAGCCTGCCATGCAATTATTTGCAAAGGGGCTTCAGTTGAGGAAGCCTTGTCGATTTACAATAATTGATTTCAATAGTTCCAAAACTGAGAACCTTCACCCCCGCACATGGTGGAGATTGATCCCGACATTACAAGGGCCAATACTTTATCATCAAAGTATTACACAGATTCTCATATTTTCGATTCGACTTTGACGAAATTCAAATCCATCTGGAATTATATTGGTCACACCTCCCAGTTTGAAGAAAATACAATTCTCCCGGTAAATATCAACCGAGAGCAACTGCTAATAACAAAATCACAAGAAGGGCTTAGATGCCTTTCCAATGTTTGTACCCATAGAGGTATGATTCTACAAAATCAAAAAGAATGCAAGAAAACATTGACCTGCCCTTATCATGGTAGGACATTTTCTTTAGATGGAACGTTCAAACATATGCCCGAATTTGAGCAAACAGAAAATTTCCCATCTAAAAAAGATAATTTACAAAATTTTGATATCGACTTTTGGAATCAATTGATTTTCATTTCTCAAGAACCTAAGTCTTCATTAGCAAATTTCATGAAAGAGGTCAC
>Ga0066846_10000493_pt1 | contig 19934 bp, 13 predicted proteins | sample ETNtaG_33_FD_65489 | JGI IMG/M metagenome (GOLD analysis project Ga0066846, IMG submission 65489) | Marine microbial and viral communities from oxygen minimum zone, Eastern Pacific Ocean - ETNP201310SV76 | ecosystem: Environmental > Aquatic > Marine > Oceanic | place: Pacific Ocean: Eastern... | reverse complement strand
TCTAATTCGGGGTATGATACCGTGATAAACTCAACACCAAGACGTTGGCATAACTCTTCAGCACATATTATCGAAGGCGGCCTGTATCCTTCTATGCCTTCATCAACTGTTCCAGCGATGATTGTTACATCTGGTCTAACTCCGAGGATATCGACTAAAGTTTCAAGCAAAACAGCAGAATCCTTGCCTCCTGAAATAGCGACGAAAACCGTGGTATGCTCGCCTTTTACCAACTTTAATTGTTTTCTTAGTTCCTTGGCTATTTTTTTCCGTATGGATTTAACCAAATGTTGGCCACAAAGCACACGTCCTGAATAAGCCTGCTCTAGTAGTGCGGGTTTATCGCAACTATCGCAACTCGGAATTTCTATCTTCATGGGTGCCAACATTTGCAGGCGAGGGTTTCTTTGGTTTGAGGTCACCGATTAATTTTCCAATTGAAAATTTAAATTTTATATTGAAAAATTCGATTAGTTTATCTCGGTTTTGGAGTTTTAGAGCATTAACTATGGTATCATCAGGGCGCGGAAAAAGGGCATTAATATGCCCTCCGCGTACTCTTTTTTCTAAACTCCAGTTGGATATTTGAATTTACCTTAGAAATCCCCCTTTAGGGGGATGGCAACACAAAACTTCTTGAAGCCTACAACGGTGAGCATTGGTTTGAGCGGATATGTTACAACGTGTTTTGGCTGGATTAACGACCATTGAGGGAGTTGACCAAGCCATGCTTATTGATAACAGAGGCAATCTGATGGCATGTGTAGGTAATGAAGGAAATGTTCCTCCTATTGAAACATCATCAGACATGGTCGAACTAGCTCTTGAAACCTGTGCTGCACTAGGTACGGGACAATTGTATGAAATATGGTGCGAGGGAGAATCTCGTATGATGATTGATATGGCTGGCCCTGAACGAATTGTGGTACTTTGTGGAAAGGGCGGAAGACTTGCACGATGGCGTCATGCCCTTGACCGCGACCGTCGTATTATTGCGACAACCCCTCAGATGTGATAACTATGTTTGATTTACCAAACGGAATGCCAGTAGAAGAAGAGATAGATGTAACAGATGGTGTAATTCAATCATTTGCGCATGGTGCGATAAGCACTTGGATTGGCAAGAGAAAAACACCAGCAGGACATAGAATTGTTCGAGCCGGGCGTATCGTTGGATGGGTGGCTGAAAGCGTGAAACCTTCAGAATTACTCGGCGGATTTGAAGCAAAAGCCCGTCTTCAAGAAATTGAAGCAGAAGGCGCCTGCCGTTTTGAAGCAACTAGTTATTCGATGACAGGACTTGGAAATGTTGCTGAAATAATTCCTGAGGCATTCGAACATCCGGCAGACCGGCAAGGTTTACTTCCAAGGGGTGATTCTGTTGAGCGTTTACTTTCTAGAGATCTTTCAACCGTTTTGTCAAAACTTGTTGAAAATGTTACTGTTAGAGGTGCAATTGCAGTGGACGCTGGCATGCTTATTGATTCAGCAGGAGAATTGCCAACTGATGCCGAAACCTTAGCCAGAGAAGTTGGAACAACTTTGGATAGTCGAGAGCAATTGGCTTCAGGACTTGGTTTATCCTCTAGTGGCCATTGGACACTCCACACAGGCGATGGAGCCTTACTTCTTGCACAAACCGGAGAGATTGCCATTGCAGTTTGGACTGAAGCAAATGCAGACCACACACGAATTGTGAACTCAGCTGCTGCTGCTTTAGACGGAGAAATGCCTACCATGGGGGGAATTGGTCAAGCATTACCAGAAGGCTTTGTCTTAAGAGAAGGAAAAGGCGGTAGTGATGCCATACTTTCAATGCTTGGAGATGCTATCAAGGAAGAGGTTACAGGACATATACAATCTGGAAAATCCTCCAAAGCAGTTTCTCTTGTACTTGCCAAAGGAGTTCCAGTTGCACTTTATGCACCATCCTGTGAATCTTTCGAAGAAGCAGTTCTTGGACTAACAGAAGCAAAGCGCGTAATTAGATTACATAGGTTGCCCGCAGGTTCTATTGTTACTAGAGAATCTGGAACAGTACATGATTTCTCACTTTCATATTTTAGAGACCTTTTAGTCACAGTAAGAACACGTTCTGAAAATCGAAGAGCTAATCTTAGAAATCGTTTGGATAACCTGATTGGATTTGAGGTTGGAATGGAGACGTTTCGTCAACATAGAGCCAAGGCTAAGTTCAAGGATACTATTGATGAAGTAAGCAAAGGCCTATCAAAAGTGGAGGTTGCACCAGCCCCTGGTATTGATGCAGGTCTTAGAAGAAGGTTAGAATCAGCTGAACTTAGAATCGATGAGTTGAATAAAGAGAAGGCAGTATTGAATTCCAAATTAAGCGAATCAGAAACTTCTCGTAAAGCAGCAGAGATTCGTTCTAGGGAAGCAACAGAAACACGAAACATGCAGAGTGAAAAAGTCGAAAATGTCAATTCAGAAATCAACTCTATGCAAATCGAGATGGCCGAAGCAAGAAATCGCTGCGAAGAAGCGGAGCAAAGGGCTGAAAGATTGGTCAAGAGAGTCAATGAACTAGAACATCAAATCAGTGAGCGAGCCTCTGAGTTAGCTAAGGCTTTAGGTGAATCAGGGTCAAGTGAACAATTGCGCCAATCAATTGAAGAAATGGCATTGAAAGAAGCAGAATTAAATTCAGAACTTGATACTCATAGTGAGAACTTATCTACAGTTAGGCAGCAATTGGAAGACGATGATAGAAGACTCAGGGTTCTTCAAGAACAGGTGTCTGTAACTAGAGAACGTTATGCTAGAGCACAATCTGAAGCAATGCAGGAAGAAGAAAAAATCAAGACTAGCAGGGCGGAATTAGAAATTTTAGACTCTGAATCCAAAGTAGCAAGAAGAAGAGCAGAAGATGAAAGAGTTCGCCTAAGTACAGATGAAGCTAGACACGCCCAGGTTCAAGCAGAATTACGGGAACTAATGCAAGAGAGACGGACGCTTCTTAGAGAACTGGGAGACCTAGGTGCTAAGAGAGGTCATTCTGAGGCAGAGTTGAGCGCTCTTGTCGATAAAGCCGAACAACTTTCACAAGCTCATGAGGAAGCATTAGCAGATATTCAGGAAGCAGAACGAATCAGAGCAAGACTGGCTGAAGAGCCTCTAGCACAAGCCTTGCTTGATGATGCATCAACCTTCGATGGATTAGCACCTGTTCTTGAGAGACTTGAACGTTCCCGAAGTTTAGGTTACTCTGTGACACTACTAGATAGAGCAGTAGAGCGTGCATTACAAGTTATTCAAACCACAGTAGATCATGTTGCAGCAACTCCAAGACATCTTTTGTCAAGCGAGGTAATGGAATTACTCGAAAGACAGGTGCCACAAACAGCAGGGGCAGTAAGAGGTCTTTCACGATGGTCAGTTCAACAGAGACTTGAGCATCAATTAGGCGAGACAGTTGGCAATTTAGTTGTAGACTTAGAAAGGCTATTGGAAGACTATGAGCGGTCCATTACAATGCTTCGTCGATTAAGAAATGTCCTTGAACAGTTGGTTAGATTGGGTGCTCCTCCTCATGAAGTAGAGACATTGATGTCCAATTGTAATAGGCCAGAATCATTGCCACATATTGCCCAAGCGACTAGAAAGCTTATTCAAATCGCCCTTGATGATATTTATCTTGAAGCGGACCAAAGAGATGCTGGTGAGGCTATATCGCTTGAGGAAACAGCAAGAGTATTAGAAGAATTAATCACACAAATAGACGCTTCAGGATTGGCCAGTGGGACGCCTCAAGGTCTTCTTTGGGATTTCCAGAGAGATGGTTTATTGCCGTATGAAAGAGAGGTTGTTGACCCTGCACAAAAAACTCCTATCGATGAGGAAATGGTCCAACATATGGAATCTAATCTTTCAGGAGACGCAGTTATTTCTCAGTCGATGGAAAACGAGGCAGAAGTTGACCTAGATGGTTGGCAAACCTTGGAAGCACCAGTAGATGATATACCAGAAATGACTCATGATGAACCAGTTGTTCTTCAAGAAACCTCTCCGAGTGATGATGATGAGAGAGCAGAGTTAGAAGCGGAATTAGCTAAGATAGACGCTTCTTGGAATCACCGTAACGAACCAGGTGATGTTGAAGTTGATTCAGCCCTTCGTGACTTAGAATCCAAATTATCTGAATTGGATATGTAGGTGTTAAATTGCCCACCGAAGTATCAACGACCATTCTTGGCCGCGAAGAGAATAGTGGTAAGAAATACCCAATGATAATTGAAAAATTGATGTTATTATCGGGACTTGTCCTTTTTATTATTACATTTAGTGAAGTATTCAATCATTTTGACAATAAATGGATTTCTTCGCTAATAACCTTCATTATTTACCCATTTGTGATACTTTTCACTACCGAAATAATCGGCCGTATTATTCAAAGAGTGCACAATGATGCTTGAATCATATTTCTATGAATTCTTTTTCTTTAGTAGTTACAACTTCGGTTTGGGTTCTCAAATTATAGATTAGGCCCCAAATTCTTTGCCAAGGTATCAGGTACCTGAATAATGCCATTATGGTAAGGAACATCGCTGCAGAAATAACCAGTCCATAAGTCAGAGATAGTTCAATAGACTCAGATACTTGTCCAGCCCATTGACTTCCAGTAGAATCACTTACCAAGTCAAGTAAGACACTGTGGAATCCTAATGCAATCATTGTGGCAACGCCTGTTAGACTTAAGAATCCAAAAGTATGTTTCAAATGTGTATTGAGCATGTTATCCATTTGTTGAACATATTCAGGGTCTCTCTTGCATGATTCAGGTAATCTAAATGCGTATTCTAAGTATCTAATTACTCCAAAAGCAGATTCTTGGAATACAAGAATTAGTACTGCTATTAGAATAAGATCAAATTGTTCACTGGTTACTAATTTCAGGCCGAACAATCCGATAGTCGGTGCAGAAACTTGTGATTCTAATGTGGCAAGAGCACCACCATAATCGCCTAATTGTGACTTTATCAATGGGAATGTCAAGATAGCGTGAATCCCTAAAAATAGTAGAGTAAAACCAATTGCCCAAGCAATAGAGCGGCGAGATAGTCCCCAAATGCCTCTAGAGCCCATGATTACTGGTAAAAGATAAACGAACATAATCAGTAAAGACATAATCATCAAAAGAGGCCACTCCAGTGTTTTAAGTTCGCCATCATCAGGTAATCTCAAATCAAAAGAGAATAGCATTCCTGTAACCCAAGAGAATAACAATCTCCCAACAAGCATTGTTATTAGAGTTATAATGAAACCTAATTTAATTCTCTGTTGAACCTTTGGAGTCTGGAATGCGATTAAGGCCATTATTCCGCCAACAATTAATCCAATTACAAGTGGGACAAAGAATCTAGACAGGCCAGTTCTTCCTTCACCAGTGAACCAATCATTCAGTGGTAGTTGATCACCAATTAGCAGTTCAATTGAATCGAAAAGTATTGTGTGGTCAATAGAGCCGACAACATATGTGGATACTACTTCAAGGTACATTCCAACCAAAGCAGCAGTTGCCACAACCTGTAATGCAATTATTTGCCATTGCTTTCTAAGGGTTTTGAGATGCAATGTTCTTGCTCTAGCATTGCCAGAGATAGTAACATCACTTTGGAGTTCTACTTCACCTGCCATCTTAGTACCCCCTTACCTGCATTAGAGCTTGTGAAAGGTCCATATCTGGCATCCAATCAATAACTTGGGCACCTGAACCTGCTAGTGAAGTCAATCGGTTTTGACGTTCTAATTTCAAGACCTCATAGGACATTCTTGGAATCCTGCTTACAAGTCTCTCAAAGTCTATACTTGAAGGTGATAATACAGTCACTTCATGACCTCTTCCAACAAGGTCTCTAACTGCTGCTGGAATAGTTCCATCACCTTCACAGGATGAAATGATGAATACAGGGCTTCCTCTACTAAATCTTCCACTTAGGGAATTAGTTACTGCTTGTAAGGGCATTTCTCCTTCAGCAGATACCCCTGAAAGAGCACTTAGAATTTTGAAATATTGCTTATCACCAGTATCTGGTGGCAAATATGCTAATTTTTCATCATATATTGCTAAAGCGACAGAATCTCTACGCTTGAGGAAAAAGGCAGCAAGACTTGCGGCTGAAACGGTTCCCATTTCTAGTGGATTTTTTAGAACAGTACCAATTCTAGAGATATCCCTACTATCAAGAATCAAGTAAAGGTCAGTTACTGCGTCACGACATTTCTCGTTGACCATTAACTCACCAGTTTTAGCAAAGGCCTTCCAGTTGATATTTTTGAACGGGTCGCCAGGAACATATTCTCTTAGTGAATAAAATTCTGAACCTTGACCAGGTGTTCGTAGTGTTGTAGCACCAGTATACATTTTAGGGGTTCGAGAACGCAAGAAAGCATCTTCGATTTCTTTTATCTGAGGGAAGATGACGATATCGCTATGGTGGTCGACAAACATTTCTTCAACACCTAGGTTGAAGGTATTTCTTGAACGTAAAGAGACAGGGCCAATCGAATAGTGGCCACGAAGTGGGCAACGCAGAACGTATCTAATTCTGGCACTTTCACCAGGGCTTAGGTTTAGTCTCATGTGGTTAAGGCCACTTCTTAGTTTCATTTCATGAGGAATATTATCGTATACTTCGAGAAGTTGCGTCTTACGGTTAGAACGATTGGTAATTACTAATTCGACATATAAGTCATCGCCTTTATACAGATTATCCGCAGATAGAGTACGTTGTACTTCCACGTCTCCATGGCCCGAAATCCAAGAGTTGACAACTATAAAAGCAATCAAACAAAGACCAAGAATCATCATCTGATTATTAGAAATCATCATTCCAATCAATATGAGGGCAACGCCTCCAGTGAAAGTAAAAGCAGCCTTACGTGTCCACATTATATCACCTACTTGCGCCCCCACGCCTTTACTCGTTTAACTACAGAAACGGTTTGTTCCAATGAATATTTGCCCGGCTCAATCGCGAATTTTGCAAGAACCGGGTCGTTGATTAGGCCGACTAGTTCTTTAGCAGGCATTGCATGGAATTCTTCTCTAGTTAGTCCATTTTGATTACGTACCTTGGATAAAAATACTTGTCGTATTTTCTCGGTTTTGGAATAATATGGATACCGATTAGCATCACCAAATCCATAGTAAATGATTGAGAATACGTGACGCCATTGGTCAGGGTCTTTCTTCTTGATTAAAACAGCTTCAAATGCTATGAAGAGAATTAAAAATAGCACTAGCATGGCAAGCCCTTCACCTGTAAAGTAAACCAGCATGAAGTAGATTGTATTGTAAGAATCAGCAATAATTGCGTTTTGTGGGTGTCTTGATTCATCAAAAATAACCATTGCATTTTCAGATGGTTGTCCAGTCTCATCATCAATACTTGACATCAATGCTTCAGATACTAAGTCTAGTGCCCATTTGCGGTTATCATTTTCTGGAATTAGTGTGTCGGTTTCTCCGTATTTACCATCAGCAAATCCTTGATAGTCATACATGGCGTTAATCAGAGGTGAACCATCAGCGACAAAGATGATCCTTCCACCTTCATCAGGGTTACAAGTGACCTTTGCACATGCTTCGATACTTAGATTGAATTTGCCGTAAAGGTCAGGGCTTTCCTCATTCTGTTCGCTACTTACCCATAGTTCCCCGTCACCGTTAACGTCAATACTTGCTTCGTTACTAGTTACAGCACGTATAGAGATTTCAGAGAGTGGATTTTTATTTCCAGGAATTATTTCAAGTGAAGTAATGTTGTTGAGAAGAACTCTATATGTGCCATTATAGGCAATTTCCCCATCTTTCCAATGATGTGCACAGACTCCAGCCTCTTCAATTGTCATAACTTCCCCATCCATCAAAGCACAAGGGTGAGCACTTAGGGGTGAATTGACATTTGCCCATCTATCGTGAGTTGACAGTGTTTCAACATCTATTACACTACCATTCATGCTACATGGTGTAGATTGTACACACATCCAAACATAGTTGAAATTCAAACTAGGTTCATATGTGGTATCAAATAACTGGTATCCGCTATAGCGAACACCGAATGCTTCAGCAATAGAACCAGCAAAACCATAGTCTTCCAAAACTAGTGCAGTACCACCATTCTCGACAAATTCGACAATAGCATCAATTTCAGATGGTGAATATCCATCTTCTGATGCGATTGTGATAAAACCATCTTCATCAAATTGAGGTAACGAGAGGGTATCTCTCTCTACACCTGCTACGATATATGTTGTATTTCGAGGGTCTTCAATATCTGCTAGTAATAATGGGCTGCTGACTAAAGAGCGGGTTTCTATGCCCATATCTTTGATATCTTGTCGAAACGCAGACATGTCATTCCAATCATCATCATAGGCAGATAGTTGATTTGTATTAGATATGTTGACGAAATTACTCAAAATCATCAGCAAGAGAACGCCCATAACCGCCCAAAAAGCAGCCTGTAGGCCGAATCTGCGATAATTGAAAGTTCTCCAATCCGACATTTGGCCACCTACTGGAACATAATTCCGACAAGACACGCGCAACACTTGGTTTAGAATGTTGTCTTTTGTTGAGATTAAAATGCTCACGCATTATTTGCAATAAATCACTTTTTCAAGTGGATTTTTTTAGAAAATCTAGAAACATCATCGACCGGAATTGAGACCTTACCATCTTCTCCATCCCAAGGCAGCATAGTCGGATTTAAGTCTCCTTCAAGCGTTACGATAATTGTGGTTATTGAACCCGACTGGACGTCAAAAACAATGTCTGTCATCTTGCCAAGTTTTTCATTGTGGGAATCAACCACATCTTTCCCAATCAATTCACGAGCAAAAATCGCCATAACATTCACTCTCTTCTAAATGTTGGAAAACTGATTCACTCCTTGAATGCGTCGCTTGAAATACCTCAAATCACATTGTTTCCATGCCATGACCGAAGTCTCGAGAGCGTTTGATGTTGGACATTCCAGAAGTTAGTCTTGTTTCCATCTTTTGATAGTAGTCAAGCATTTCTGGAGTGACTGTAGGTCTAACTCTATTGATTGCTTCTTCAAAGTGTTTCTTGGTGATTTTCTTTTTGTTGGCTCTCATACAGATTAGTGCGGCTTCCCTACAAACTGCTTCAATATCAGCACCTGTAAATCCATCGAGCCCACTCAAAATATCTTTCATTGAGAATTTAGACAAAGGCATACCTTGGCAATGAATGCTGAAAATTGCCTCTCTAGCACCAAGGTCTGGTGGCGGTACGTGTAGTACTCTCTCAAATCTTCCACTTCTAAGAAGTGCAGGGTCAATCATTTCTGGACGGTTAGTTGCAGCTACTACAATAACTCCATCGAGCGATTCAACACCATCCATACTTGCAAGTAGTTGGTTTACAACACGATTAGAAACATCACTTCCTTCTGAAGAGGACGAAGAACGCATACTTGCTATGGATTCAAATTCATCTAGGAAAATTATCGAAGGAGACGACTGTTTGGCCTTCTTGAAAATTTCTCTAATTGCTCTTTCAGATTCACCGACCCATTTGGAAATCATTTCAGGACCTTTGATACTGATAAAGTTCGCTTGCGCTTCATTTGCTATTGCTTTGGCAAGTAGTGTTTTACCTGTACCAGGAGCGCCAAATAGAACAATTCCTCGTGGCGGCTTGATTCCAAAGTGATTGAATAGTTCTGGTTTGGTTAACGGCCATTCAACAGATTCTTTCAGCCTGTCTTTGACATCTTCAAGTCCGCCTACTTCCTCCCAAGTAATTTCGGGTACTTCCACGTATATTTCTCGCAGAGCAGAAGGTTCGATATCTTTGATAGCATGCTTGAAGTCATCCATACAAACCTCCATCTTTTCTAAAACTTCAGGAGGAATTGTATCTTCTTCTAAGTTTATTTCAGGCAGGTATCTGCGTAGGGCTTTCATAGCGGCTTCTCTAACTAAAGCAGCTAAGTCGGCACCTACAAAACCATAGGTGTTGTCCAAAATCCATGTAATCTCAAAGTCATCTGAAATAGGCATTTGACGAGTGTGTACATCCATGATTTCACTTCTTCCGTCACGGTCAGGGACTCCTATCTCGATTTCTCTATCAAAGCGACCAGGTCTTCTAAGAGCAGGATCTAAGGCATCTCTTCTATTGGTTGCACCAATAACTACGACATTGTCGCGCCCTTGCATTCCATCCATCAAAGTGAGCATTTGTGCTACAACACGTCTCTCGACTTCGCCACTAACATCCTCTCTTTTTGGGCAGATTGAATCAATTTCATCAACGAAAATAATCGCCGGAGCATTTTCGCTTGCTTCATCAAAAATTTCCCGTAGTTGCTTTTCAGATTCACCGTAATACTTGCTTATGATTTCAGGGCCATTAATGCTCTTGAAGTGAGCATTTGTTTCTGTAGCAACCGCTTTAGCAATCATCGTTTTTCCAGTTCCTGGAGGTCCATGAAGCAGAACTCCCTTTGGAGGGTCTATGCCCAGTCGACGGAAAAGTTCAGGGTGCTTTAGAGGAAGTTCAATCATTTCCCTTACTTTCTGTAGTTGTTGACCTATACCTCCAACATCTTCGTAAGTTATTCCCTCTGATTGACCAACATCTTCATCATCGATTGCTTCATCTTTGATTACAATATCAGTATCTTTGGTTACTTTGACAACTCCTTTAGGATTGGTTTGAATCACTGCAAAAGGAAGTGCTTCAGCAAATAGCGTCATACCAGGAATAAAGATTCTATCGCCTTGAACAACTGGTCTGTTGGATAATCCTCTACGTGCAAATCCTTCGATTCCCGGGCCAAACTTTACTTTCTGCTTATTTGCCATGACAGGAGAGATTACTAATTTTGTACATTCTTTGGCTTCGACCTTACTTACTATGACCTTATCTCTAAGGCTCACTCCAGCATTCTTTCGAATAATTCCGTCAATACGAATTATTGCCATTTTATTGTCTTCAGGGCGACTTCGCCAGTAAATTGCGGCAGTTGAACGCTTTTCACCCTTAATCATTACAATATCTCCTGGCTTCAAATCAAGTCCGCAATCACCCGAAATTCTTGCTCTTCCGTGGCCCACATCGGATGGTATTGATTTTTCTACAGTAAGGGAAATAGCCTCTTCTTCATCACTCATGAACTCACTCTCTTTTTGGGTTGGCCGTTTGATTCTAAATAATACAGTCGGACAATCTGCCTCATAACATGTTAAATTCGACCCGTCTTAAACCCTACCAAAATTAGAAATTCGATTTTTTGATTCAACCATCATCTTCAAGAGATGAATTTGATTGGCCCGAACATGGTTCATGTATTAGAAGCCGGCCTAGAATTTATGCAAAACGACAATCCACATGGCAAGCCATGTGTGAAAGGATATAATATCATTAATGGACAACTGACTAAAGCCAGCGATGGTGGAAGTTTTGACTCGATCAATCCAGCGATACTTTCTGATAAACTTGGAAATTTTCCACTTTCCACAAAAGATGACATCCACTCTGCTTTGGACGCCGCTCATGCTGCTTTCCCAGCGTGGGCTGCTACGCCAGCACCTACTAGAGGACAAATCATCGGTAACATGGGTAGGCTACTCATGGATCACAAAGATGCAATCGTTGCTTTGGAAACCAGAGAGATTGGTAAGACTCTAAAAGAATCGGCGGGCTCAGTCCAAGAAGCCATTGACACCTGTCTTTTCTTCCAATCTGAAGGAAGAAGACTTTACGGACAAACCGTCAACTCAGAATTGCCAGACAAAGAATTGTTCACTTATCGCAGACCACTTGGTGTTTGCGGAATAATCAATGCCTGTAACTTCCCCGCAGCAGTACCATTTTGGAAGATGATTCCTGCTTTAATGTGTGGAAATACATGTGTCTGGAAGAGTCCACAAGATGCACCTTTACTGTCATTTGCACTTGCTAGAATTATGCATGAAGCAGGTTTGCCAGATGGAGTAGTAAATCTCGTACACGGCAAAGGTAGCGGTGCTGGGCAACATCTAGTAGACGCTGTTGATGAAGGAAGAGTCAACAAGATTTCCTTCACTGGTTCTACTGAGGTTGGTAAGATGATTGGAGAAGTTTGTGGGCGTAATTTGGTTTCTTGCTCTTTAGAACTGGGCGGTAAGAATCCATTGGTAGTAATGCCTTCTGCAGATATCAATAACGCAGTTGAAGGCGCTTATTGGGGCGGTTTTGGAACCGCGGGGCAGAGATGTACTTCTCTTGGTAATCTGATTCTTCACAAGGACATTTATGATGAATTTATGGAGAAATTAATGGCTAAGGTCGAATCTACAAGAATTGGCGATTCATTGCATAATGATGGAGTATTATACGGCCCAATGTTGTCTGAAAAGTATGCTAAGGATTTCCTTGTTGGAGTCGAAATGTGCAAATCATCTGGGGCAAAACAGATTTGGGGCGAAGGGCGAATCACCAATCAGAACAAACCAGTTAACTTCCTTGGCGATGCTGAGGAAGGAGTATTCATGTGGCCTCACGTATTTGTTGATGTGACAGAAGATATGAAATGTTTCCATGAGGAAGTATTTGGTCCTGCAATCACAGTTTGTAAGGCAGATGATTTTGATCACGCTCTACATCTAGCCAATGCAAGTCCGTATGGTTTGTCAAGCGCTATTTACACCAATGACCGCCTTGAAGCATATCGCTACAAGACTGGAATTAAGGCAGGTATGACTGGAATCAATAACAGTACAACAGGTGCGGAGGCTCACTTACCATTTGGCGGAGTTAAAGGCTCTGGCAATGGAACTAGAGAGTCTGGTATTTGGGTTATTGAAGCATATTCTTACTGGCACGCTGTTAATGATGAGTTGTCAGGAAAACTTCAACTTGCTCAAATGGACGTTGAAGAAATCGAAATGGTTGAAGCAGAAGTTGATTGGTCACAATTGGCTTGATGAAGTAATTTGAGCACTAGTTGCTCTTCGCTTGAATACTAGAGTTCAAATATCAAAAAAGCGCCCTATCTTTGTTGTCGGGTTTGATTCTCAACGTTAGGTGAACAATAATGGTGTCTATTTTCCTCTTAAATGAAGAAAAAACTCAATTTATTGCTCAAAAATTGGAATCCGCTTATCTTGAATGCGAAATAATTTCGAAAAATGCTTCAAGTTCCTTCTATCGCTCTTTCCGCCATCTTCCATCCATTAAGAGAAAGGCAGTCAATGCTCTCTATGCATTTTGCCGCAGAGTTGACGACATTGTTGATGGCGATTGGCTGCCTAATGTTGATTTATCTTCTTTCAAAGATGAAGCAGAACAGAAGATCATAGAACTCTCACAGCATCATGATTTAGAACCAGCAAATAAAGAGCCTGGGCACACAAATAGAGTAAAAGCCCTACTTTGGTTTAGAATGAATTTGGATAAGATTGAGAAAGGTGAACATGTGGATGAGCCGATTTTCTTGGCTCTTGCAGATTCTGTAAACAGATTTGCTATAGATTTAGTTCACCTTAGAGACCTTATTTCTGGTATGGAAGGTGACTTGTTCAATAAAATTTATGAGAATTTTGAAGATTTACGACAGTACTGTTACAGAGCAGCATCAACAGTAGGGCTGTGCTTAGTAGAGATATATGGTTATGATGACCCTAATGCTAGAAGACACGCAGTTGAGATGGGCAAATATCTTCAGATGGTGAATGTACTGAGAGATATCCAAGAAGATTTAGACAGAGGTCGTGTTTATCTTCCACTCGAAGAAATGGCCAAATTTGGTATTTCCAAGGATGATTTATACGATGAGAAATTGCCTCAAACAAAAGCTTGGCAAGAATTCATGCGCCATTATTTAGATCATGTCATGGCTCATAGAGATAATGCAATTGGTTTGCTTTCATTACTCGATAAAGACTCCAGATATTCTCCATCATTGATGTGTGCAGCCTATGATGCTATCCTTGAAGAAGCAATGAAGAGAAACGGGGATGTACTATCTAAGAGGCTTAAGTTGGGATTATACCGAAAATTACAGTTTGCTCTTGGAATGTTCAAGAAGCCGAGACTCAACTTGTTCTCCATCTCGCCTTAACACTACAGCCACAAATGTAACCATTAGAATGGTTTCAATACCACTAATTGGTGAAGGAAGGAAAGAACTTTCATCTTCTGAACCATCATTAGAGCCCATGCTTCCATCATATTCTATCGGCTCATAATCGTCCTCTTCAATCATGAACCAATCCAAGTCTCTTGGCAAAGATTCGGTCAAAAATTCATGACCTTCCTGATTGACAAGGAAATCATCTTCAATTCTAACTCCAAACCAACCATCGAGATAAATTCCAGGTTCAACGGTAATTGCGTCCCAAACCGCAAGTGGTTGTTCATTGTATGAAAGTCCAAAAAGTGGGTCGTCTTGTCCACCAGATAATAATGGAGGTTCATGCACACAGACTCCAAAACCATGACCTAGGCTGTGAATGAAATACTCGCCATATCCTTGTTCTTCAATATGAGTTCGTGCTATATCATCGGGAACCCAAGCAGGAGTGCCAGCCTCAATGACAGGGAAGGTTAAATTTTGAGCATCATAAACAGCCATGTATACTTCAATGATAGTTTCATTTGTGGTTGGTCCAACAATGTAAGTTCGAGTAACGTCACTAACCCAATCATTAACCCGTGCTCCTAAGTCAACAACAACAACATCCCCAACTTCGACAATTTTCGGCCCTGCTCCATTATTATCTGGATCTCCGTGTGGAATCGCTCCATTTTCTGCACTAGCGACGATGGTATCGAAACTTTTCCATTCAGGGTTTGAGCCGTTTTCTTCCATTGCACGGTCAATTTCTTGCGCTATTTCTAGTTCGGTGAATTCTTCTCCCATCAGTACTCGCCAAAGCATGTGCCTAGCAGTTTCATGCCCGATTCCAGCGATACGAGTTGTTTCTCTTATCGAATCATCTTTGTCTGGAGAAATGCCTGTAGGGGAAGGAAATTTTCCAAGCAATGCATTTGCCACTTCTGTTTCACATGCTGAAGCCATAGGAGCAAGTAAAAGAAATCCGATTAGGAAAACTACGACTCCTCGCATGACACTCCTAGTACATACTCATCATCAAATGTGCGGATAAACGATTTCTGTACACTATCGCTGATAATTTATTTTGGTTTCCATAGTCCAAGACTATCTCTTAGGGCAGGTTCTAATTCAGCGTGCTGAAAAACATAACCAGAATCAATCAGTCTTTCAGGTGCCACTTTGGTACTTTCAGTAGTTAGGGATACCCCCATCTTTCCAAATAGAAAACGAATTGCCAAAGATGGAGTTGGAATGAAAGCGGGTCTACGTAGAACTTTACCGAGTTTCTTTGCGAATTTCTTTTGCCTAACTGGGTTAGGTGAAGAGATATTGTAGACGCCTTTACATTCTTGTTTCATTATCAAGTGATTGATTGAATATATTTGGTCATCCATTGAAATCCAAGAATACCATTGTTTACCTCTTCCAATTGGCCCCCCTGCGCCTAGTTTTGCAGGAAGCAGCATCTTTTGCAGTGCTCCACCAGTAGCGTCTAAGACTATCCCAGTTCTCAGATTAATTGTTCTAATTCCACTCTTTGTTACAGGTTCTATTGCTCGTTCCCAGTTCCCGCAGATTGTGGGCAAGAAACCTTCACCTGGCGTTGAATTTTCGGTTAAGTTTTCATCACCTCTATCACCATACCAACCCACAGCACTAGCGACCATGAATAATTCCGGCTTATTTTTTAATTTGGTAATTGTTTTAGCGAGTAAAGTTGTACTGTTAACACGGCTGTCTTCAATTAGTTTCATTCTCTTCTTTGACCATCTTTTATCACCAATTCCAGCCCCACCTAAGTGAATGATAACATCAAAACCTTCGAGTTCCTTTTGATTTATTTCACCCTTGCTAGGAATCCATTTGAGTTCGTTTTCTCCCTTTGTAGGTTCTCTTCTAACCAAACGCCAAATTTCATGACCCCCAGTATCCAAGAAAGCAACTAATTGTCTTCCAATTAAACCAGATGAGCCAGCGATTAGGATTTTTTTCCTAGGTAGGTGAGAAAATTCTGAATGGCGTTTTAAATCACGTTCTAATCTAATTTGTCGAGCGTAAAACATTCTTTCAATTCGTTTTCTAACCATTCTTCCTGCCACTAATTTACCAATAGCGCCCATGGGGAGTTTGTAATTTACATGGTCAAAGACCATGGTTGAGCCATCATCATTTTGTTGGAATTGATGTTTGTGGTGCCATGACTTAAACGGTCCTTTCAGCATATCATCTTCAAATGAGTATGGAGGATTATAAGCAGAATGTCTAGCAATCCATTTCATTTTCATTGGACCCATTGGGAATTTGAAAATTCTTTGCGCTCCCTCCTCAAGAGTATCATCAGCATGTACCTCTTCAGCTACTTCCCATGGCGGCATTAATCTGCGGAAGGAGCCTTTGCGCTCATACCATGCGAATGTTTCCTCTATGTCTGATTGGACATGTGTTTTGTGTTCATAGGTAATACTCACATTATCGACTCCTGAATTGTTGAAGGTATGGCTTTAATTTGAGTTTTCTTTTGGTATTTTCTGAAGACATATAACGGATTTTTCCGAATATTTGACGTTCAGGCACCCATGCTCTGTCATGATGCCCAACAAGAGGATGGAGATAAAAATTCTTGGAGATACACCTTGATTTTTGTCGATGTTATTGAAGAAGATAGAGATTAAGAAAAACATTAATTGATAAACCTAAGGCCGAACATGGGTTCATGCGACTTTTCACGTTTCTTCGTTTTATGCGACAGATTACTAGAAAGAAGCCTGCAGATATAGATTGGATTCAAAATCAAGGTCTAATTGCAGTTAAACTAGCACAAATTTTCGCTTTGAGGCCAGATTTACTCGGTGAAGATAAGTGCCAGCAGTTGCAACAATTATACCAGCATGCAGCATCAATTCCTTTAGAATCACTTACTGAAACACTAAAATCAAAGGCGATAGAAAACTTCACTGATAATTTTGAATCAATAGAGCAAGAGCCTCTTGCTGCGGCTTCCGTGGGCCAAGTGCACCGAGCCAAGTTGAAAACAGGTGAAGAAGTGGTTATCAAATTCATAAAGCAAGCCAATTCCAAAGTATTTTCTAAACAAGTCAAACGCATGAGAAGCTGGTTGAAAATTCTCATACTCTTTTCGCCAAGACTTCGCAAAGTAGGTAACCCAATTGCACTAATTAATCATGTAGCAGATTATACTTTACGAGAACTGGATTTGACAAATGAAATCAAAGGCGCTGAAGAATTAATGAAAATTCAATTAGATATTTCACAAAACTTCCCGACGCCTTTACTTAGATTCCCGAAGTATTATCCTGAAATATCAAATGAAAATGTTCTAGTTTCAGAATTTATTGATGGAAAATCACTGGAAGAAGGAATAGATTCTAAATCTCTATCATGGGATACATTACTCGAATTGTTCAGAATTCATGGTGCTTACCTGTTTGGAATCGGTACATTCCATGGAGATTTACACCCAGGGAATTGTATTATCGATAAGGATGGAAAATTTGTATTTATCGATAATGCTGCTGTTTGTCATGCTCCCAAAAAGGTTAGTAAATCATTATTCGTTTTCTTCGATAATTTATCGCAACAGAAACTGGATGATGCTTTCATTGCCCTACTTGAGATGACTGATAAGCGCCCTTCTGAAAAGAAAATGAAAAAATATATGGCTAAAATGCATGAAATATATGCCGACTTTGGTAAGAAATCCGTTGGAGAACAAAGTCTGACCAAGATAATGATGCAAACCGTACGTGCGGCAGTCCAACTTGCGGGTGCGGAATTTGGCGAAGAAGCCTTCCCGATTATTAGGGCATTGATGTATCTGGATGGATTGGTTCTAAGAACCCATCCTAATGTTTACTTGATAAAATCAATGGGGCCATATCTTGAAGAGTTTAGATTAAAATTAGGTCTTGAATAAAGTTGGAAAAATTCTACAAACGATTCTTTTGAGGCAATCGGTATATTTCCAAACTACCATTTTCAAATATGACTTAATACAGTTCTTTATATGCCGAGGCCATGCCTTAATGCCTATGGAGGGTTCTAATAAACCAACTGCAATTATTGTCGGGGCTGGACCTGGTGGTTTGGCAAGTGCAATGTTACTGGCATATTCTGGTGTTGAAGTCACAGTAATTGAAAAAGCAGACAAAGTTGGAGGAAGAACAAGATTAGTTCACAAAGATGGCTTTACCTTTGACCGGGGGCCAACTTTCTTTCACTATCCTGAAATTATTGAAGAAATATTCCAGGCAGTTGGGAAAGATGCTCATAAAGAACTGGGTTTAATTTCGCTAGAAGATCCATCATATCGTTTGGTATTTGGTGCTGGGGGGCATATTGATGCAACCAGTAATTTGGATTTGATGACTGAGAGAATTAGGGAGTTATCTGGAGATAAAAATGCTAAAGGTTTTGAAAAGTATGTTAAAGAAAACCGTATAAAACTCGCTCTTTCAAAAGCGTGCTTACAGACTCCTTGGACAGGCCCCTCTAATCTATTATCCAAGAGGGCTTTTAGAGTCGCAAGGGTCCTTAAACCATGGGCATCGGTTGCTGGAGATTTAAGGAAGAATTTCGATGATGAAAGAATTAGACTAGCTATGTCCTTTCAAACGAAATATCTTGGAATGAGTCCTTTTCATGCACCTTCTTTATTCACAATTCTAGCGTTTTTAGAATATGAGCATGGTATATTCCATGCAAAAGGCGGACTTGGGACTATCACTCCAAAACTTGCTAGTATTGCGGAGGAATTTGGAGCAAAGATTAGACTTGATTCACCTGTAAAAGAACTGATTTATCAGGGTAAAGAAGTGGTTGGTGTGAAGTTGGAGAATGAAACCATATATGCTGATAAAGTAGTAGTAAATGCTGATTTTGCTCATGCAATGACCACTTTAGTGCCCGATGAGAAAAGAAAGAAATGGTCCAATAAGAAACTTGAGAAAAAAGGTTATTCATGCTCTACATATATGCTATACTTGGGAATGGATAGAACCTATGATGATTTACCACATCATCAAATATATGCTTCTAAGGAATACGAGCAAAATCTAGAAGATATTACTAATCATAAATTGACATGGAAAGACCCATCAATCTATGTTCAAAATGCCTGTGTTACTGACCCAGAGTTGGCACCTGAAGGATGTTCCACCTTGTATGTTCTAGTTCCTGTGCCCAATCAGCACGAGTCTATTGTTTGGGATGACATTAAGAATAAATTCCGTGAAACAATAATTGACCAGATGGAAAAATTGGGATATGACAATGTTAGAGACCACATTGTATCAGAAACCATTGTCACACCTGATGATTGGGGCGCATCAGATGTTTACCGCGGAGCAGTATTCAATCTTGCTCATAATTTAGGTCAAATGCTATGGCGTAGACCACAAAATCGATTCGAAGAAGCCAAGAATATGTACATCGTAGGTGGTGGGACACACCCTGGTAGTGGCCTTCCAACTATTTTTGAAAGTGCCCGTATCAGTAGTAAATTAGTTTTAGCAGATTTGGGATTAGACCCTGATTGGAATGGCGTCAGTAATTGGTTTGCAGACACAAAGAAACCTAAAGTCAAGAAAAAGAATAAGGTTTAATGATACTTTATCTTTTGATAAAATAGCATACAGCATTAGGTTTTGGTGGTTATTTTCCAGTACTAATGACAATCAAACTCAAAGACTGTGAGTGTTAGCGTTAAGATATCCGCCCATAGGGGCGGGTGGTGAGAGCTTTGGGTGAAGGCATAAAACTCCCAGTGATTAACGGATTGGGGCGTACTGATAGGATAGACCGATGGTGGTCTAAACCCTT
>Ga0066846_10000490_pt1 | contig 19955 bp, 20 predicted proteins | sample ETNtaG_33_FD_65489 | JGI IMG/M metagenome (GOLD analysis project Ga0066846, IMG submission 65489) | Marine microbial and viral communities from oxygen minimum zone, Eastern Pacific Ocean - ETNP201310SV76 | ecosystem: Environmental > Aquatic > Marine > Oceanic | place: Pacific Ocean: Eastern... | reverse complement strand
TAATATTAATATTTCAAAATCTAGTCTTAAAAGCAATGTTATCCCCTTGGATGAAATTGTTTATGAATTTCTTTTAAATATGTCTTATCAACATGAGTATAAATTTGGGTTGTTGATATACTTGAATGACCAAGAAGCTCTTGAACAATTCTCAAATCTGCTCCACCTTCAAGTAGATGTGAAGCAAAGCTATGTCTATAAGTGTGAGGTGAAATATTTTTATTTGGAAAGCACATCTTTGAATGTTTGCTGACAATATTCCAAGTTGTTTTTCTGGATAAAGCATTTCCTCTATTACTTAAAAAAAGGTAACCTTTAGAATTTTTCTTTCTAGCTAATTTTGGTCTTTCATTTTCAATATAATTCAATAAATCATTTTTTGATTTTTTACCCAATGGTACAATTCTTTCTTTTTTACCTTTACCAATAACCCTAATAACATCATCATCTAAATTTATATTTGTTAAACTTAGAGAGAGTAATTCACTTACTCTTAAACCGGACGAGTATAGCGTTGAAATAATACATTTATCTCTTAAGGAATTTGATTTCTTTATATTAATTTTATTTAAAATTAAATTTATCTCTTCGAAATTTAATGTTAGTGGTATCTTTCTTTTTTGCTTAACAGATTTGAATAAATTGGTAGTATTTAGCATTGATTTTTTATTGATAAATAAATATTTATGGAAACTTTTCAAGCTTGATATTTTTCTGTTTATACTAGAATTCGAATAATTATTTTTATACTCAAATTTTGTAATCGTTTTTATATAAGATTTAACAATAGAAGAATTAATTTTACCTATAGATTTTATATTTTTATCAAATACAATATATTCAATATAGTATTTCAAATCAAGATAATATGATTCGGTAGTATTAATTGACATATTTCTTTCAAATTGAAGATGCGCTAAATACTTTTTGACTTCATTTAATAATGAATTGAATATTTTTTTGTTATCTATCATTAGTTAGCTCTAAAAGCTTATCGAAAGCTACATTTAATCCTCTATTAGTGTATACGATTACATTCATATTAGAATCTAAAAGTGTTATTGCTGGTATACCTGTTGGCTTTAACCATTTATGTAATTCTTTATTATTATCAGATAATATAATCGTATGTTCATCTGGAAAATTATCATACCATTCATATACTGTTTCATAACTTGAATTTTCTCTATTTTCATTTTCGTATAATACAGTAATTAATATTACTTCATCATTATTTATCAATTCTTTTATTTTATTATATTGTGGTCTCCACCATCTTTTATTTTCAATTTCATTATCTCCCCATGATAACCAGCTTGCAAGAACATTACATGGAGCACACCAAGTTGTTCCCATTTCAAGTAATACTAACTTTCCATTAGTCTCAATTTCTTTTAAACTAACTAATTCTTCAAATTGATTTAATGAATAAAAATTGGGCATCGTATCATTATATGCTGGCATACAATATCCACCTTTTGGAATCCTAATACAATTGCTATTTTTACAATCATTACTTTCACTGCATTCACATCCGATATTACCAGGGCATATTATATCAATTTTATGATTTAATTTATTATCTAATTTTACACTATCATTATCAGATATTCCCTTTAGTGTTCCTATAGCCTCTTCATTTGATAACAGTACTGTAAATGATATTAATAAAAATAAATTATACATGTTAGAAATTTAATTTAATAGGAAGATTACTGTTGCTTTCGGATTCAAAATTTAATATTTTTAAATCAACAACCTTATTTTCATTAATTGTAAAAATCCAAGGTTCACACCAACCTATCTCAGTTTTCAATATATCTTCTTGAGAAATATTTAATAAATATTTAACAATAGCTCTAATACTATTTCCATGAGCAGATATAATTATATTCTTATCGATAGATAATAATGATTTAAAATATGGAATACATCTATCATATGTATCTTTTAATGATTCACCATTAGGAGGTGGTATATCATAGCTTCTTCTCCATATTTGAACTTGTTCTGAACCATACTTAACAGATGCTTCTTTTTTATTTTGATCAACAAGATTACCATAATCTCTTTCATTTAATCTAATATCCTGCGTAACAGGAATATTTAGATTTAAGTTTTTTAAAATAATATTTAATGTATTTTGTGCTCTTTTAAGTTTTGAAGTAAAAGCAATATCAATTTTATAGTTTTTTAGAAGAATAGAAGCATTTTTTGCTTCATTTATACCTTTATCTGTCAAATCTACATCTTTCCATCCAGTAAATCTATTTTCAAGATTATAAACCGATTGTCCATGTCTAATTAATATTAAATGTTTCACAGAATTATCCTGGTGGCCAATTAAATTTTCTTCCACCGATTAGATGCAAATGAATATGATGTACCGTTTGACCACCATCATCATTGCAATTAAATATTAACCTATATCCATTTTTATCAATATTTCTTTTTCTTGCTATTTTTTTTGCTATATAAGTTAAATGACCAACAACTTCTCTATCCTCTATATTTAGATCATTTATCGTAGAAATCTCTTTTTTGGGAATAATTAAGATATGTATTGGGGCTACAGGATTGATATCATTTATAGCTATACATATATCATCCTCATGAATTAAATCAGTTTTAATTTTCTTATCAATAATATCTTTAAAAATTGTGCTCATTTAAATAATGTTAAATATTTTTCATAACCTTCTTTTTTTAAATCATTTTTTGATATAAAACGTAAAGAAGCTGAATTAATACAGTATCTTAATCCTGTTTTGTTTTTAGGACCATCATTAAATACGTGACCAAGATGAGAATCTGATTTATTTGATTTTATCTCTTTCCTCATATAGCCTAATTTGTAATCTTCATTAAATTTAATTGATTCTTTATCAAGAACTTCATAAAAAGAAGGCCAACCACTTCCTGAATCATATTTATGGATAGAACAAAAAAGTGGAGTTCCGTTAATTATATCAACATATATTCCTTCTTCCTTATTATTCCAATATTCATTATTAAATGGTGGTTCAGTGCCACAATTCCGCGTTACTTCATGTTGTAATTTTGATAGTTTTTTCCCCATATAATCCTCTTCAATAACTGTATTATTAACAGAAATACCAATTAATATAAATAAAATAATATTTTTTAAATATAGCATTATAATTTAATAGAAAATACTGAAATAGATGTTACAATAATTGAACTAATTAAAACACCTGCTGTAATAGCAATTATTGATTTTTTTCTACTTAATCCAAATAAATAAGCAGCAAGCGATCCTGTCCATACACCAGTTAAAGGAAATGGTATTCCAACGAACATTATTAAACCATAAAATTTAAGTAGATAAATCATCTTACCTTTCTTTTTAGTTCTTTTAAAAATATAATTTAATATGTTTTTAAATAAACTATTTTTTGATAAATATTTCATAATTGGTCCAATTGCATATAAAATCAAAATACCAATTAATATATTTCCAATAATAGAAAGTATAACAATTTCTGTAACTGATAATGAATAAAATTTAATACCCCATGGTATAGATCCTCTAAGTTCAGTTATTGGTAACATAGAAAGTATAAAAACTTTAAGGTGTTCATTATTAATGATTAAATCTAAAAATTTCATATCTTAAATATAATATTTCTGTACATTTTAATGAATTTAAATGTATGTTGAAATTTTTGCAAAATAACTTGGGTTATGATTATATGAAGGAATTACTTTTAAAAGATTCAAAAGTCTTTAATTTAGTATTTCATTAACTACTGATACGATATCTAAAACATTAAGAAAGCCGTCTGAGTTGAAATCAGCTGCAAGAAATTCATTATTTGTTGGTGATTGATTATCTAAAATAAAATTAACAAGCATAACTATATCTAAAACATTAATAAAATTATCTGAATTAACATCACCAGGAATATAACTTGTAAGAGAGAATGACTCTGTATGCTCAAAGCCTGTTTGACCATATACATTCGTTACTGTTAAAGAAACAGTATAATCTCCGCTTTCATCATATGTATGCTCAGCAAAACCAGATGAATTAGAAATTATATTTCCATCACCAAAGTTCCATTCCCATATGCTTATTTCTTCCTCATTAACAACTTCGGATAAATCAATAAATACTACATTATTATCAAAAATTTCATACTCAAATAATGATAATGGACTTTCATATATGCTTGGGATAAGATCTATTAAAGCATTTTGCCAAGTATCAAAACCACCCATTGTTGTAAGATTAAAGTAACCATTATTGTAACCTCCCCAGCCCCAATTACAATGAAGATTATTATTTTGATAACCATCAACATTCCAAGCATGACCACCGTTACCATAACTATCACTAAAACCACTAAATAAGATTGGCTTACCATAGTCTAATTGATCTTTTAATATATTTCTAAACTCTGTAATATTATCAATTACATCGCCATCAGCATTATTAACATCACTTGAATATTTAAAGAAAGTTTCCATAGCATACTCTGCGGATGGATAAACACCTTCACATTGAGCACCAGAACCGCTATTATCATAATCCATATTTACAGCTACACCGCTATGATACAATAATAATCTTGAAGGATTAGTAGCATAAGTTGCTGCCATATTATCAAAATCATAAAATGCTGTACTAAAATCTACTGATAATTCTCCTAAATCATCTTCAACATAAGTATTACTTCCTTGTCCTTGTTCAGGAAAACCCCAATAATACATTACTTGAGCCATTGCAACAGCTACACATCCAACAGGACCATTAAAACCTGTTTCGGCTGTTAATGTATTGTTCCATGAACCAGATTGATCAAATTCAGCGTCAATAAGTGGAGATACATTACGATATTCTCTGGTTTGATAATCATCAACTGTATATAAATTCCATTCATCAACTACTTCTGGCAATCGATTAGAATTAGTATTTATCATTTCAAATAAATGATTTTTTTGCTTATCTATAAAGTAAGTAAAATTATCAGGTGTATTATCTAATTTTAAATTTGAATCAAAACTATATCCAATAATAGGATTTGCTTTATCCGTAGCTGAAACTAAAACAAAACCTATTGGATTTAAATGATATGCATAAATAACAATAGTTTCTTTTTCTTTAATTGTCTCGATATTATTTATAGTATAATTAGATTTATTTAAACTTGTATTGTATTGTTTATTAAGATTATAAACAACATTATCAGCAATATTTATATCTACAGATGCTGTATAAAGTAATGATGTAATTAATATTGTAATTAAATATTTTATCATGAATATATATTATTAATAATTTTTTTGATAAAAAAGGTAGAGTTTGTAAAAAGTTATAACAGGATATAAAAATTATTTTTTTTCAAATTTAATAACTTTTTCAATATTATTTTTCATAGCACTGTTATAGTCTTCAATTAAAATTTTATAATCATTTATTTTTTCACCATTTACAGTGCAATACTTCATTGCCCATTTATAAGCATCTTCTTCAGTGAAGTCTAAATCACCTGCTTTAATTAATTTTTTAATTGCAAGTGCACATTTCCATGGTTTATTGAAATCTTTTTTTTCGAGGTTTATGACTTTTTTATGATATTTATCTAAAAACTCTAAACGTTCGAATTGATCTATAAATCGCATTAATCGTCCATTTGCATCATAATCATAATGTTTTTTTACAATAAACTCTCCAGAATTCCAATCTCCCTTATATTCGACAACCATTTTAATTTGACCATTTGTATAATACTCTGTTGTTTTTCTTTTTATTTTTCTTTGCATTTTTTATTTAGGAGTCGGAACGACTGGATTTGAACCAGCGACCCCTAGACCCCCAGTCTAGTGCGCTACCAAGCTACGCCACGTCCCGTTTAATCTTTATATTTGCTTATTAAGGTAACAATGTCAGTCAATGATTTTTTAATATTAATTAAGTCTTGTTTAATTTCTTGAATATCTAATGATTTATTATCTGAATTGTCGAATTGATCTGATAAGTGCATTTTAGCACCTTTGATTGTATACTTTTTTTTATATAATAAATCCTGTATATATTTAACTAATTTTATATCATTATCTTTATAAATACGGTTACCCGCGGTATTTTTTACAGGCTTTAAAACAGAAAATTCTGTTTCCCAATATCTTAAAACGTATTGTTTTAAACCGGTAATCTTACTTACTTCACCAATAGAGTAATATAGTTTATTTATTTTTTTTAGTGCCATAATATGAATATATATATTAAAGTATTACTTTAAATATATTTAATATTTGACTATAATAAAAGAAGATTTAACAATCTGTTACAATTTCTTGTTTTAGACTAATGAAGTGTACTCTAAATTAAATGTTTCTGATACACCTTTATGATTAACATTACCATTACTTACATTAATTCCTGATCGAATTGCTTTAGAAGTTAATATATTATCATTTAAAGTGATTTCTTTTATATATGGCAATGTAACATTAGTAAGAGCTAAAGTTGACGTATACGGTACTGAACCAGGCATATTAGATACGCAATAGTGAACAATATCATCAACAATATATGTTGGATCCTTGTGTGTTGTAGGTTTACAGGTTTCAACACATCCTCCTTGATCGACAGCTACATCAACTATAACAGAACCTGGGGTCATTAGTTTTAACATAGATTTATTTACTAAATTAGGTGCTTTACTTCCGACAATAAGAACAGAACCAATAAGGAGGTCAGTATATGTTAATAAATTACATATATTAAGATTATTTGAATACATTGTTTGCACATTTGATGGCATTACATCATCGAGATATCTTAATCTATCCATATTTACATCGAGAATATAAACTTTTGCTCCTAATCCTGCTGCTAATTTTGCTGCATTTGTTCCTACGATACCACCACCTAAGATTGTAACAGTTGATGCATCAACTCCAGGAACACCACCTAATAGTTTTCCTTTACCATTCATATTAGCTTCTAAGCATTTAGCGCCATTTTGTACTGACATCCTCCCTGCAACTTCACTCATAGGTATTAATATTGGTAATGAGCCATTAGAACTTTGAACAGTTTCGTAAGCAATTGCAGTACAACCACTATCTATTATACGTGTTGTTAAAGATTTAGATGCTGCAAAGTGAAAAAATGTGAAAATAATTTGATTTGATTTTATTAATTTTATTTCACTTTCTTGTGGTTCTTTAACTTTTATAATTATATCAGAAATATTATATATTTCTTCAATAGAATCTAAAATTATTGCACCAGAGTCAACATAAGTTTGATTTGAGAAACCACTTCCTATACCAGCATTGTTTTGAACATATACAACATTTTTTAATTTAACAAGCTCAGTTACTCCATAAGGTGTCAAAGATACTCTTTGTTCGTTATCTTTTATTTCTTTAGGTATACCTACGATCATGTTAGTCTTTTATTAATGCTTTCATACTTAAACTAATTTTACCAGAATCATCAACTTTGATAATTTTAACATCGACCTTATCACCGATACTTAAACAATCAGTAACTTTATTGACACGTTCTTTTTTAATTTCTGATATATGAACTAACCCATCTTTGCTTGGACTGATTTTAACAAAAGCTCCAAAATCTAAAATTCTAACAACTTCACATTTTTCCAATATATCACCTGATTTTGGAACATAGGTCATTTGTTTTATATAATCAAGCACACTATTAATATTATCTTGATTTTGCCCTAAAACTGTACATGAACCATCTTCTTCAACATTTATCTCAACTTCATATTGTTCCATTAATCCTTTAATATTCTTTCCACCAGGTCCAATAAATAAACCAATCATATCAGTTGGCATGGCAGATTGGCCAATCTTAGGAGCATGGATCGAAAGATTATCTCTATGAGATTCAATAGATTTATTCATTTCTTTTAAAATATGAACTCTACCATCTTTAGCTTGGGTTAATGCTTCGCTTAGTATTTCATAAGATAAACCATCAACTTTTATATCCATCTGAATTGCAGTAATACCATCCATAGATCCTGCAACTTTAAAATCCATATCACCTATATGATCTTCAGTACCTAAGATGTCAGTTAATATAGCATATTTATTATTTTCACCCATTATTAATCCCATTGCTACTCCAGCTATAGGATGTTGAACTGGTACTCCTGCATCCATTAATGCTAATGAACTTCCACAGACCGAAGCCATAGAAGACGAACCATTAGATTCTAATATTTCAGAAACTAATCTTATAGTATAGGGAAAATCTTCAAATGATGGTAATGCAGGTAAAATAGCTCTTTCAGCTAAATTACCATGACCAACTTCTCTTCGAGATAAACTAAACTTACCTCTTGCCTCACCGACGCAAAATGATGGAAAATTATAATGAAGCATTACTCTTTTATAAGATAATCCTTCGATACTGTCTATCATTTGTTCATCACGTTTACCACCTAGTGTAGCTGCAATTAATGCTTGAGTTTCACCTCTTGTAAAAGTTGCTGAACCATGAGCTCTTGGTAGTACAGATGTCTCAATGTTTATATCTCTAACAGTTTTCAGATCCCTTCCATCTGCTCTTTTCCCAGCTAAAGTTTTTTCTCTAAGATCAAGTGCTACTAAACTATCTATATAGCTCTTTATTTCAGATTTAGAATCAGGATATTTTTCATCTAATTTATCAACAATTGAAGAAATAAAGTTGTCAACATCAGAATATCTAGAATGCTTGTCTTTCGGTTCATTTAAATCAGATATTTTGTTATTAACTAATTTATCAATTGCATTATTAAGCTCTTCATTAGTTTCTTTTAAAACAACATCTCTTTTAACAATCTTTAGCTCAGATAAAAGATTTTTTTGAAATTTTACCAATTCTTTAATTCCTTCATGTCCATATTGTATAGCTGTTAAGATATCTTCCTCAGATACAAAATTACACTTTCCTTCAACCATTACAATAGATTCTTCGTTACCAGAAAGAACTAAATCAAAATCAGATTCATTCATTTGTTCTTTTGTTGGATTCATAATTAAACTTCCTTCAATTCTTCCAACTCTTACTGAAGCTATAGGACCATTAAAGGGGATATCTGATAATGATAGTGCAAAAGAAGAACCAAGCGCTGCTAAAACATCTGGTTCATTTACTTCATCATATGAAACAACATTTATATCTAATCTAGTTTCGTTGTTAAATCCATCAGCAAATAAAGGTCTTAACGGTCTATCTGTTAACCTTGAGGATAAAATTTCTTTTTCCGTAGGCCTAGCTTCTCTTTTAAAAAAACCTCCAGGAATTTTCCCTGAGGCATAATATTTTTCTCTATATTCAACAGATAAGGGGAAAAAACCTCTATCTTCTTCTTCACCTTTGCTTGCTGTTGCAGCTACTAATAACATAGTTTCACCATATGTAACAACACATGAACCACTTGCTTGTTTAGCTAAATGTCCTGTTTCAAGAGTTAATTTTCTTCCCCCAAACTCAATTTCTTTTTTTAAATTCATTTTACTTCCTTATCTTAAGCTTTTTAATTAAATCAGTATATAACTGTATATCATTTTTCTGTACATATTTTAATAGTTTTCTTCTTTTAGAAACCATTGTCATCAATCCTCTTCTTGATGAATTGTCTTTTTTATTTTTTTTAAGATGTTCATTTAATTCATTAATTCTATCTGTAAATAGTGCAATTTGTGCACTTGTTGATCCTGAATCATCTTTATTTTTACCATATTTAGCAATTACTTTTTCACTCACTATTTATATCCTTTCATATTTACTTTTAATATGTCTTTTTTAATTTGTTTAATTAAATCCTCTTTACTATTAAACTTTTTTTCTTTTCTTATAAAATCTATAAATTCTACAATAACATTTTTATTGTATAATTCTAGATTTTCATTAATTACGTGTACCTCAATTGAAGTAAACATACAATTTTTTTTAATCGTTGGACAATAACCTATATTACAAATACTACTATATTTATTAGTGCCTACTTTTAAAGTTACGGAATATACACCATTAGGTGGTATCAATTGTTCAAATGTATTAATTTTAATATTTGCTGTTGGAAAACCAATTGATTTACCATTATTTTCACCCTTAATAACTTTACCTTTAATAGTGTACTTTCTTCCCAATAGATTGTTTGCTAAACTTATATTATAATTATTAATATTTTCTTTAATCTTTGTCGTATTAACTTTATAATCTGAAGAATTATATTCCTTGCATTTTAAAACTTCTATATCTGTTTCTTTAAGATAGTCATTCAAAACTTCAAAATCACCATTTCTATTATTTCCAAATTTATTATCATAACCAATTAAGATTATAGATGGGTTATATTTTTTTATAACAATGTCAATGAATTCTTTATAAGAAAGTTTTCTTATAATTTCACTAAATTTTACCTCACATAAAAAATCAATCTTTAAATTATGTGATAAGTCAATTTTATCATTAAATGTTGTTAAAACTTTAAAGCTAGTTTTATTGATAATCGATTTGGTATGTGGATTAAAAGTTATAAGAACAGAATCAAGATTATTAGCTTTTGCTATATCTGTTAACTTTTTTAGTAAAAATATATGACCTTTATGTATACCATCATAATTACCAATTGTTATAATAGTATTTTTAGTAGCATTATATGAATCATTCAAACTATGAACAAACATTTTTTAATTCCTCATATTTCAAACAACTTGAGTAATCATAGCTACCAATTTTCAACCTTGTCAATTCTGTCAAATGACCAAAAGTATTTAAATTTAGAGCTAAATCTCGAGCTACTGATCTAATGTAAACACCTTTTCCACATTCAATATTGATTTTTATATAATTATCTGAAAAATCAATAATTTTGATAGAATATATGTTAACTTTACTAGGTTTTCTTCTAATGAAAATATTTTTCCTCGCATATTCGTACATTTTTAATCCATGAAATTTTTTAGCAGAAAAATATGGAGGGATTTGAAAAATATTTTTACCAACTATCTTATTTATAGATTTTTCTATCATAACTTTTGATATATTTATTTTTTTATTTTTATTCTTAATAATTTCACCAGTATTATCTAAAGTATCAGTTTCTTGATGTAACTTTATTGTGGCTTCGTAAACTTTTTTTAATATCATATAATTTGATACATTCTTTGTATTCTCTCCTGTGCAAATAAGTAAAACACCACTAGCAAAAGGATCAAGTGTTCCACAGTGACCTAGCTTAGTAGTGTTATTATATGATTTTATTTTTCTAATAACATCATAAGAAGAAAGATTTATTGGCTTCCAAATTGGTAAAAGATTGTTCATTTATTTTTTTAATAAGATATTAATTTCATCATACGATTTCATGCTATTATCTAAAAGAAATTTTATATCGGGAACAAACTTGGCATTTAACGCTAAACCCATTTTATATTTAATATCTTTCTTTCTCTTAATTATTAATTTTAGTATGTCTAATGATTTTTTTTTATTTGAGTTAAATATACTAACGTAAATATCAGCAACCTTAATATCTTTTGAAAGCTTAACATCTGTTATACTTACGATAGTATCTGGAATAATAATTTCCTTTAAAAAGACACTACATAGGGTTTTTTTTATTTGATTTGATAAACGTGTTGAACGCTTAAACGGTTTAATTGAATTAATACTTATTTTAACTTCCTTTTTACTTTTCTGTTTTCATATACTTCAATAATGTCATTAATTTCAAAGAATTTGAAATTATCAATACCTATACCACATTCATATCCCTCAAGAACTTCATTTGCATCATCTTTAAAACGTTTTAAAGATGTTAAATGACCTTCATAAATAATCTCACCATCTCTAAGAAGTCTAAGTTTTGAATTTCTAATAACTTTTCCTTTGTTAATATGACAACCCGCAATCATACCAATTTTTGGTATTTTGAATATATCTCTTACTTCGGCTGTTCCAACAGAATCCTCTACGATATCAGGTTTTAATAATCCCTCAAGTGCTAGTCTTATTTCTTCTATAGCTTCATATATAATAGAGTAATGTTTTATGTCTACACCAAGTTCCCTGGAAAGCTTTCTAGCTAAAACTGATGAACTAACGTTAAAACAAATAACGATTGCTTTTGATGCAGATGCTAATCTTATATCATTTTGGCTAACCATACCTACAGATTTTAAAATAATATTAACTTTAACTTCTTCATTCGACAGATTCATTAATGAATCACTTAAGGCTTCAATGGAGCCATCGACATCCCCTTTAATTAAAATATTTAATTCTGAAGCTTTTCCTGATTTTATTTCTTCTGATATTTGATCTAAAGTAATTTTAGAATGCATTTGATGTATTGCTTCTCGTTCCAATCTTGAGCGTTCTAACGATATTTTTTTTGCATCTCTTTCTTCTTCATAAATAACAAATGATTCTCCAGATACAGGAACTTTATTAAATCCAAGTATTTGAACAGGATCTGAAGGATATACATAAGGGACACTTTCTCCACGCTCATTTAATAAATCTCTAACTTTTGAATACTGTGAACCGCATACAAAAATTTGACCCTTTGTTAAAGTACCATGCTGGATTATAACAGTTCCAACAGGACCTAAACCTTTATCAAGACGTGATTCTAAAACCATTCCTTTAGCTAAGCATTTCTTTGGTGCCTTTAACGTTAAAACTTCGGCCTCAAGTAAAATTTTATCTAATAAATCTTCGATACCAGTTCCTTTTTTTGCAGAAATTTCAGCACACTGTATTTTTCCTCCCCAATCCTCAACAAGTATATTTTTTTCAGATAATTGTTTTTTAATTTTATCAGAATCTGCACCAGGTTTATCTATTTTATTTATAGCAATAACAATTGGAACAGATGCTGCTTTAGCATGATCAATTGCTTCAATTGTTTGAGGCATTAAGCCATCATCAGCTGCAACAATTAAAATGACGATGTCTGTAATCTGCGCACCCCTTGCTCTCATTGCTGTAAATGCTTCATGACCAGGAGTATCAATAAATGTAATTTTCTTATCTTTCACTTCAACTTCGTAAGCTCCAATATGTTGCGTAATACCGCCTGATTCACCAGCAATTACATTAGTTTCTCTTACATAATCCAATAGTGATGTTTTTCCATGATCAACATGTCCCATAACAGTTACAACAGGTGGTCTGTCTTCTAAAAGCGATTCATCTATAATATCTTCTTTAATTTCTTCTTTAAAAATATCTACAGTTTCGACTTCGAAACCAAATTCATCAGCAATCATTGTTATAATTTCCATATCGAGTCTTTGATTAATTGTAACCATAAGACCTAAATCCATACATTTCATTATTATGTCTTGTGCTGGTAATTTCATCATTTTAGATAATTCATCGACAGTTAAAAACTCAGGAACTTTAATTATCTTAATTTCATTGCTTTGTTCGTCAAGAAGTTCTACAGCTTTTTTCTTAATTTTCTTTTTAGTTTTTTTATTTAACTTTGATAGTGATTCAGCTATATTGATTTTTTTTGCTGGTCCACGAGATTTAGTTATTTTATTATCTGTAATCTTTGAAATATCAACCTTTTTAAAATTTGTTTCTTCTATATTATCATTATTAGATATTTCATTATTAAGTTTTTCTTTAGATTGTCTTATAGATTCTTTAAGATCTAATTTTGGTCTAACTATTTCAGGTTTAATTTTTGGTTTGTCAACTTCAATTGATTGTTTTGATTGATTGCTTGTTACAATAGCCAGACGAGCCTTTTCTTTTTGAACTCTTTCTACTTGTCTTTTTTCTTTAGAAAATTCTGTCAATATTAAAGAATATATTTCATTTGATACTGGCATCATATGATTAGAAACACTAAATCCATTATTTTCAACAAATTTAATTATTTCATAATGTGAAATATTTAGTTCTTTAGATATTTGATATATTCTTTTTTCTTTCATTAAATATTTTTAAGCTCGTCTTTAATATTTAATGTTAATTTTTCTAATGTTTTTTCACCTAAACCCTTCAATTCAAGTAAAATTTCTTTATCAGTGCTAAAAAATTCACTTGTTTCTTTGATTTTATTATCGATTAGAAGATTTTTAAATTTTTCACTTATATCTTTAAGATTTTTAATCTTAATATTTTTTGATAAGGAATGTTGAGTTTCACTTTTAGCTTCGATAGTATATCCAGTGACTGATTCAGTTAATTTTAGATTTGACCCATTTCTACCAATGGCTATAGCCAGTTCATCATCATTAAATATTGCTACAGCTAACATTTTATTTTCATCTATATAAAGATCTATAGGCTTAGCTGGGGATAAAGCTCTTGAAATTATTAGAGCTGGTTGTTCACTATAGTTTATAATATCAATCTTTTCACCATTTAATTCTCTAACAACTGATTGTATTCTACTTCCCTTCATTCCAACACATGCTCCAACAGCATCTATTCTTCTATCATTTGAATGAACAACAATTTTACTTCTGTCACCAGGTGCTCTTGCAATATTTTTAATTTCAATAATACCATCTTCGATTTCGGGAACTTCCAATTCAAATAATTTTTGTAAAAATGTATTACTTGTTCTAGACATTATAATCTCAGGTGATTTACCAAATTTTAAATCTACAGATTTAATTAAACCTCTAATCTGATCACCTCTTTTAAAATGATCGTTATAAATCTGCTCTGATTTAGGAAGAATTATTTCAATCTTATTATTATCTGTTACAAAAATTCTATCTCGTTGAATCTGATGAACATAACCTGAATAAATTGTATCAACCTTATTATTAAAATCATTATAAATAGATTCCTTTTCAATATCTTTTATTCTAGTTGAAAGATGCTGTTTAGCGTGAGAAATAAGCCTACGTCCAAATGAATCTGGATTAATAATATCTATATACATTTCTCCAAGAACAAGCGTATCATCAGTTTTAATAGCATCTTCAATTGATATTTCTGTTACTTCATCTTTAACAATATCAACTACAGTTTTTTCATGAAATATTTCAATATCACCACGTTCCATGTTAACGATAATACTAAAGACATCTTCATGTTCTTCACCATATTTTTTTAATAACATTGATTTGAAAATATCTTCTATAATACTAGATAAGTATGTTTTTTCAACATTTTTATCTTTCGAAAGTAATGTAAAAGCTTCAATTATTTGTTTACTGTCCAATTTTTTACCTCATTTTATATTTTGCATAAAAAAAGTGGGGATATTCCCCACTTTCAATTATGTTAATTTAAACATAAAAAACTGTTCAATCAAAATTAATTTTTAACTTCCAATTTGCTCATACAAAGATTTTAATTGAAAATCATTAATTTCATCTACTCTAATAGTATTGTAGAGCTCATTAAATTCATCATCCATCATGATATCATTATATAGCATACATAATTTAATTTTAACATATGTCTCTCTATCGTAAATATTGAATAATTTTATACATTTTTTATAACTTTTGATAGCTTTATCATTATTCTTAATTCGAATAAAATAATCTCCGTGCATTAAATGTAATGATGCTTGAATATTATTATCATTTGAATAAAATTTATTATCCTCAATCATCATTTCCAAATTATCTAAGAGGTTGTTTTCCATATAATAATTAAACAAATAAATATATGCTTGATTATAAGACTCTGAATGTGAATAGGTTTTTAATACTTCTTTAAAACCTGATATACTCAAATCCTCTTTTCCATCTAAATGCTTATTAGTTGTAATACTGATCAATCTATTATAAGATGAATCTTGATTGTTTGATCTATTATTATAGATAATAAGCAATAATAATAATGCTAATATTGATATTGATACTTTCATAACATTATTAGGATTAGTTGATATATATGTTAATCCTTTTAAAAAAGTATCTCTAATTGGGTCATATTTTATCTCTTCTTTTTTCATATTTTTTGTACCCTCGCCCAGAATCGAACTGGGAGCCTTTCGCTTAGGAGGCGAACGCTCTATCCAGTTGAGCTACGAGGGCATCCTTTATTTAATTTTTCATTAGCTATAACTTAAATCTTTAATTTTTTTATTTAAAATATTATTTTTCATCTTTTAAGGGTCTATTCATTAAATTTATCATAGAATCTTTCGGAGTTGAATTATTATAAATTATATTGTAGACTTCTATACATATCGGCATATATAAATTATTACTTTTAATTATATTATGTAAAACTCTTGATGTATTTATACCTTCAGATATCATTCCAATAGTTTTTTTAGATTCTTGAACATTTTTTCCTTTAGATAATAATTCTCCGAATCTTCTATTACGACTAAAAGAGCTATAACATGTACATGCTAAATCTCCTAAACCTGAAAGTCCATATATGGTATTTTTTTCAAAATTATATATTTTTGATAATTGCATAATTTCATGTAATCCTCTTGTAATTAATGAAGCTTGTGCATTATCACCTAGATTAAGTCCATTGCATATTCCTGAAGCTATAGCAATAACATTTTTAACAGCTCCTCCAACCTGAACACCAACAACATCATTAGAAGTGTATAATCTGAAAAAATTATTCGAAAAATAATTACGCAAATCTTCTCTTAAATTCTTATTATTACTAGCAACAATAGATGTAGTTGGACTTTTTTTCATAATCTCTTCAGCATGATTTGGTCCAGATAAAACAGCTATATTACGTTCTTTATAATTGAATTTCTTTATTAATAACTCTGAAATTAAAAGTTCTGATTTAGTATCAATTCCTTTTGATAAAACAACTATTTTGAAATCTGATAAATCGTTAATAGTAAGAAATTCTGAAATTGAATTACTAGGAATAGCGAGTAGGGTTATATCATTAGATTCTAGGTCTAAAAAATCATTAGTATATTGAATATTATTTGAAATAATAGACCCAGGAAGATCTGGATGAATATTATTTTTAATAAGGAAGGATGTTTTTAAAGAATTTCTGTGCAAGACTTTAACGTTATGGCCATTTAATATTAATAAATTTGCAAAGGTTATTCCCCATGTGCCTGAACCAATAATATTAAAATTCATTATTAAATAACTTCGCCAATATGATAATATGGCTCATTTATTTTATCTAAATGATTTTCTAATTTACTTAAGCTATTTTTATTAACAATTATTACCATTCCTATACCAAGATTAAAAGGTCTTATCATATCATTAAATTTAATATTACCTTCTTTTTTAATTAATTTAAAAATGCTTGGCCATTCCCAAGAATTCCAATCAATTTTTATATCTTGTCCTTTTTCTAATACTCTGTGCGTGTTTTCAATCAATCCACCACCAGTAATATGGGAAAGAGCTTTTAACCATGGTTTATCAAGTATATCTGATAAAATGGGTAAATAAGATTTATGAATTTTCAATAATTCTTCATCAATAGAAGACCCTAGCTCTTCGATATGTTGACCTATTTTATATTTGTCTAATAGTACCTTTCTTGCTAAAGAATAACCGTTTGTATGTAATCCGTTTGAAGGTAAACCAACTAATACATCACCCTTAGATACTTTACTATTTGATAACATCTTGTCTTTTTCAACAACACCAACAATAGTACCACTAACATCATATTTTTTGTTATCATAGAAACCAGGCATTTCAGCTGTTTCTCCTCCGATCAAAACACAATTATTTTCTTTACATGCGATAGAAAATCCTTTAATAACATTATCTAATATTACATTATCAAGTTTACCAGCAGCGAAATAATCTAGAAAAAACATTGGCTTAGCGCCAATTACAAGTATATCATTGACACAATGATTAACCAAGCATTGACCAATAGTATCATGTTTGTTAGATAAATTTGCTAAAAGCAACTTGGTTCCAACACCATCTACACTAGAAACTAGAACAGGATTTTCATAATCATTCTTTGGAAAGCTAAAACAACCTCCAAATGATCCTATATCTGATAATGTATTTTTATTGAATGTTGTTTTTGCATGCTTTTTAACTTTTTTTAATCCAATGTTGGCAGCATCAATATCAACACCTGCATCTTTATATGTTGTCATATTTATTTATAAATTGTTTCAATTAAGTTTTCATGATTTGCTATTACTTTTTTTCTTACAATTGACATCTTTGGAGTCATTTCACCTTTTTCTATTGAAAATTCATTTGGCAATAATTTATATTTTTTTACAGATTCATAATGAGAAAACTTATCCATTATTGATTTAATTTCTTTGTTAAGCAATTTCAATACATCTGGGTGATCAACCATTGCCTCATTAGTTAATTTTTCTTTATTTATTGAAACCAAAAAATCATTAATATTAATATAATTTGGCACAATTAAAGCACTAATGAAATTTCTTTTATCTCCTATAATTAATGTTTGTTGTATATAAGCAGATTGATTTAGGGCAACTTCCAATGGTGCAGGGGCAATATTTTTACCTGCAGAAGTAACTAATAAACTTTTCTTTCTATCGGTTATTTTTAAAAAACCATCATTATCAATCTTCCCTATATCGCCTGTATGGAACCATCCCTCTTTATCAAAAACCTCATCAGTTGCTTCTTTATTATTATAATAGCCAAGCATAACATTAGGACCCTTAGCTAAAATTTCACCATCATTGGCAATTTTAAGTTCAACATTATCAAGCTTAACACCAACAGTACCAAATCTAATATTTTCTGGTGTATTGCTTGTAAGAACTGGTGATGTTTCTGTTAAACCATATCCTTCAAGAATTGTAATACCAATACCTGAAAAAAATTCTGCAATTTTTTGTGCTAAGGGAGCACCACCAGAAATAAAGAATTTAATTTTCCCACCTAATTTAGCCCTTACTTTACTATATATTAATTTATCAGCTATTTTATGTTTTATTTTTATTGATAAGGGAATTGATTGCTTAGCATGCAATAGATTTGTATAGTCTTTACCAATCCTTAGACCCCAATTAAATAATTTCTTTCTAATAGCCGGCGCATCTTTTAAACCTTCCATAATTTTGTCATGCATTTTTTCAAAAAACCTTGGTACACAAACAACTATAGTAGGTGATACCTCAGCCATATTTAAACCTACAGTTTCCATATTTTCAGCATAGTAGATTTTAGATTTAGTAAACATTGGAAAAAAGTGACCAGCCATTCGTTCTAAGACATGACTTAAAGGTAAAAATGATAAGAATTTTTCTTTATATAAATTATCTTGAAGCTTAACTACTTCGGTTAAATTAGAAATTAAATTTTTATGTGACAACATTACACCTTTAGGCATGCCAGTAGTTCCTGAAGTATAGATAAGTGTAACTAAGTCATCTCCTGATATTTTATTAGAATAATCTTCAGTTATTGAAATATTATTTTCTTTAATAAAATTTTTACCTAATAATAATAAATCTGAAAATTTATAAGAATAATCAATACTATCCCCAATAGAATCATCATCAAGCAATACAATATATTTAAGTGATTCGCATTTATTGAAAATCTTGTTAATTTTTTCAAACTGATCTTTATTTTCGACAAAAATTAACTTACTTTCAGAATCATTTAATATAAATTCAACTTGCTCTTCAATTAGTGTAGGATATACGGTTGTCGTTGTCATTCCAGCTGATAATATAGAATAATCTGCTAAAGCCCATTTGTATGAAGTCGTTGATAGGATAGAAACTTTGTCCTTTGGTTTCAAATCTAGAAATAAGAGAGATCCAGATAGATTTTCAACTATATTTTTTACTTCAGATCCAGTAATTGGAACCCAATTATCATTTTTTTTGTAATTTAGTATATTTTTATCTTTTTGCTCTTCAATTACTGAAAAGAACATTTCTGGAATTGTTTTATAATTCATATTATATACATAATTAATTAATAATAATTTATAAATAAATATCAATATATAAAGTAAGAAAAATTAATTTATGCCGAGGTGGTGAAATTGGTAGACA